>Ga0213864_10000077_pt1 | contig 39539 bp, 34 predicted proteins | sample PICome_5_FD_160078 | JGI IMG/M metagenome (GOLD analysis project Ga0213864, IMG submission 160078) | Coastal seawater microbial communities near Pivers Island, North Carolina, United States - PICO247 | ecosystem: Environmental > Aquatic > Marine > Coastal | place: USA: North Carolina... | reverse complement strand
AGCTGGCTCAGGAGCCTTAAAACAAATCTTAGTCGACAGTGGAGTCAGTCAAGAAATCGGAGTGATGTTAGAAGGTATCAATATATCTCCACTTATCATTGCCTGGTTTATCGCTACCGTTATTCGATTTACAGTGGGCTCTGCGACTGTGGCTGGGCTTACGGCAGCAGGTATTGTGCTTCCACTGGTCAGCGCTACTGATGTGAGTCCTGAACTTATGGTCTTGGCCATTGGTTCGGGTAGTTTGATGCTGTCTCATTTGAACGATTCAGGCTTTTGGTTGTTCAAGGAGTATTTTAATCTTACAATAAAAGAAACGCTATCTACCTGGACTGTGATGGAAACCAGCATTGGAATTTCTGGTTTATTGGGTGTCTTAGCGCTTAACCAATTGATTTGACGACCTGGTGTAGGTGCAATCCTTTGCCCCAAAAATCAGCCTGGGTTTTTTCGAGCCTATAGCCTAATTTCTCAAAGAAAGCAGAAGTCTTTTGAGAGGTTGTGATTACAATTTTTTTCACTGCTTTATGCGGTAAAATGTGCGATTCGCAAAAACGAACAGCCTTGCTTCCTATTCCTTGGCCGTGAATCTTAGGGTCAAAAAAGATCCAGTCTATTTTTGCAAATCCTTCAGATGAAAAAAGGCTATACCCAAATCCCCCCACTACTTTTTTATTTTCATCATGTGCCGTAAAGTAGAACTGCCTTTGGGAATTCAAGAACCTAAGGTAATCTTCAAGTTCATCAGGATGAAAGAAGCTAGGCATGTTCAATTTGATCACACGTGATAATTCAGCATTGTCACTTATATTGTAAGGGTTAAAGGCAATTTGCAATTCGTTCATTAGGGTGTAGAAATAGTGACACTGAGTGCAGATTGAGCCGGAACAGCGAAGCTGAAAACATCTTCGAGTCCACTTATTCGAATAGTATGCTCTTCTTCATCTTTGTTGTAGAGTAAAACGCTGATGCTTCCGTCTTCATTTTCATAGGCAGTGTTTGGCACATTGTCGTGTTGGGTGGAATGAATTCTGAAGGCTCCCGGACGAACGAAAGGCGCGGCATGGGCCATGACGTAATACGAAGGGTTGGCGATTACTTTGTTTTGATCTATGGTTATTGCACCTAAACACCTGGTGCATCCGCCTCGGTCTGTGTGTGGTTGCAGTTCGGGATTATTGCTGAGGTTCCATTCTAAAACGACCTTTGACCAATTGTTGGGGGCTCCGATCATGAGTTGTTCAAAGTGCCAGCTGAAATCTTGTTCGAAATCGCCAGGAGCTCCTGTCCACTGTTCAGTGAAATAAAGGTTTTTTGACGGAAAGGCCTGGTGAACTTCTGAAAGGGCAGTAATAGATCCTGCATAGAGATGAAAGGCTGATCCATCGATATAAGCGTTTGCTTGAGGATTACTGAGTACTTCAATGGGATAATTGTATTCATCAGCGTTATGGTCCCAAATGATGATTTTGGTGTCAATGTTTTCTTTTTCAAAAAGAGGGCCTAAGTGAGCTCCGATAAATTCAGCTTGATCGGCAGAACTCATATACATACTGGGATTGTTTCCTGGGTGATGAGGTTCGTTTTGAATGGTAATTGCATCTATTTTTATGCCTTCTTCTGCCATAGCTTTGATGTATTTTGCGAAATACAAGGCGTAGGCTGAATAGTATTTTTTGAGCAACTCTCCACCTCTACTGTCTTGGTTGCTCTTCATCCACTTTGGGGCTGACCAAGGAGAAGACATCAATTGTATTTTAGGATTGATACTTTTTATTTTTTTCAGAACAGGAAGTAGGTATAAAGTATCTCTACTTAAGCTAAAAGCAGATAAGTCTTCATCTTCTTGATTCGAATCGAGGTCATTGTACGACCAGGGGAATTCGTCCAAATCTGAAGCCCCCAAACTCAACCTCAGATAGCTTATTCCCAATGCTCCTTTTTGGGTTCCGAAAAGAGCTTGCAGCAAAGAGTCTTGAGGCGCTGCATCCATTTGAAAGATATGCGCTGCACTACCTCCAGTTAGAGTGTAGCCAAAACCATCCATCTGTTGAAAACGCTGAGTGGTGTCAATGGCAATATCAAGGTCAAAGGCAGAATTTTCAGTTGGTGAAATTGGGGATATTTTTTGAGCTCCATTGCTTTGACTTAAAAGGGCAAAACTGCTTAAAGTTTCTTTTTCGTCACAGCCAATAAGTGAGGTTAGTGCTGCTAATAAAATTATTGTTTTTTTCATGGCTTAAGCTTGATTGTGGAGTGAATCTCACACCTTTTTCATAACTTACAAGTTAGACTAACTAAATCATTAAACAATGAGAAAATATTTATTTATCCTGCTTTTGGCGGGAGTTCAATCGACTTTATTTAGCCAACAATTGGTCGAAAATAAGGCCGAAGCTGTAGGAATGTCTTCTGAGCGATTGAACACCCTTAGTCATACTTTTCATCAATATGTGAATCAAGGACAATTACCGGGTACAGTGACCTTAATTGCTCGAAAAGGGCAAGTTGTTTATCACGAAGCTATTGGGATGCAAGACATAGAAAACGAGATTGCAATGGGAACAGACGCCATGTTTCGTATAGCCTCTCAAACCAAAGCCATTGTGAGTACAGCTGTGATGATGTTACAAGAACGAGGGCAATTATTAATCAGTGACCCTATTAGCAAGTACATTCCAGAGTTTAAAAATAGTACAGTCGCCGTTAAAAATGAAGATGATTCTTACGATGTTGTTCCGGCTAATAGAGAAATAACCATTCGTGATTTGCTTACCCACACAGCGGGTATTGGCTATGGATATGGAGTCGCTGCAGATAAGTGGGAAGAAGCAGATCTGCAAGGTTGGTATTTTGCGCACAGAGACGAGGCGGTTTTGGAAACCATTAAACGCATAGCGGTGTTGCCACATGACGCACAGCCAGGAACACAGTTTGTCTATGGCTATAATACCGATATTTTAGGCGCCTTGGTCAATGTGGTTTCAGGACAAAGTTTGGCGGAGTTTTTAAGCGAACATATTTTAGATCCTTTAGGGATGAACGATACCTATTTTTACCTTCCCAAGAACAAGGCAAAACGTTTGGCTACGGTCTATAATATGGTTGATCAAAAATTAGAGCGAGCTCCTAAAGAGGGAACCATGCAGAGTCAAGGGCATTATGTTAAGGGCCCTCGTAAGAATTATTCAGGAGGAGCTGGTTTAGTCAGTACTGCCATGGATTATGCAAAATTTTTGCAGATGATGCTCAATGGAGGAACCTACAATAACCACCGAATTCTATCTCGAAAATCTGTTGAACTGATGACTGTAGATCACCTTGGAGGTATTGATTACAGCTGGCAAAACGGAATGGGTTTTGGATTGGGATATTCTATATCTAAAGATTTAGGCCTACGAGGCGAATTAGGTTCAGTAGGCGAGTTTGGGTGGGGTGGCGCCTACCATTCGAGTTATTGGGTTGACCCAAAAGAAGAGCTTGTGGTGGTTTATTTTACCCAAGTGATTCCTATTCAAAATGTAGACGACCATCAAAAATTAAGAGCCTTAGTTTATCAGGCCGTCATCGATTAAGCTTATGAAAAAAATCATTTTAATTTTAGTTATTGCTATGAGTTCAACAGCATTCTCTCAAGCAGAACCTTTAAAAGGTCCTTTAGTGCACACTGTTTTATTTTGGCTCAATGAGCCGGATAATGCATCTGACCGTGCCGATTTCGAAAAAGCCATTAAAGAGTTAATGGCCACTAATCCACAGGCGATAAAATCACATCTTGGAAGACCTGCATCCACTGAGCAAAGAGATGTAGTGGATAACAGCTACACCTATCTCTATATGATGACATTTGCCAATGCTGAAGATGAGGCGGCCTACCAAATTGATCCGACACATTTAAAGTTTGTAGAGTCGGCGAACCATTTGTGGAAAAAGGTTGTGGTTTACGATTCAAGTGCTATCGATTAGACGTTCGACTGAGCTCTAATTGTTGAAATTCTATACTGTGTTCTCCGCTTTTTATTCTGTGAAGAACAATAGTGTCTAAGCCTTTTTCTAGAAACAAACTGTCTTTAAAAGTCAAGGGATAGAAGTCTTTGATATAAGACTCGATTCGACGCACTCTATCTTCCTTAGCTCCTATAGGCTCTGAGACAAAGGCCTTTTCAATGGCTTGTTGTACACTGCCGTTCTTGCTTTTGATCTCAATAGGCACACCCAGCTCTGTCTTAGGTGTTGTGTAGTAAAGGGTAAAAGAGTACCAGCCTGATTCGAGATTTTCGACAGGCCAAAAGATGGAGTCTGACGCCGACTTCCACTGCTCGAGATAGGAATCATTGGGCCAGCGATTTGATCTTTTTACTTCACTGCTAAAGGAGGCGTCCCTGCTGGGTAAAACAACCGGAAATACAGCTGCATTGGCAATGCTAAAAGGTCTGTTTTTTGTGGCTGACGATAGATGCTCTGCGAGCCATTTTTCTTTTTGAGATTGAAGTTGGGCAAAAACAGAATCGTTTTGAACAGGAAATTTTTGAAAGGGATCTTTGCGTATTTCAAACAAAGCACCTTGAGCGTCCAGTTTATACTCATTGGTTCTAACACTGAGTTGATTGTTCCAAAAGTGAAAAAGTGTTTTGTCTTCAACTTCATTGTTTAAAATGCTGGGCAAGAGCGAGACACCATCTATACCCTTTGGTATGGCAATTCCACATAGCTCTAATAAGGTGGGCAATACGTCAATTGAAGAGGCGAGTTGCTCAATTTTCCGACCGGTATAGGGCGAGTATTTTAAAAAGAAGTTGGATTTAACCCCTCCTTCATCAGTAGAGCCTTTGGTGCCTTTTAGACCAGCATTGAAGCGGTGTCCATTGGGGCCATTGTCACTCATATAAATCAATACTGTATTTTCATCAAGAGCATTTTCTTTAAGTGTTTGTAGTATGCGTCTAAGGTTGTGATCTATATTTTCAACCATGGCATAAGCGGCCTTAGAATGACTTACATCTTCACGATCATTCCCTTTAATGCTAATGGTATCAAACTTTTTATACCACTTTTCAGGAACCTGCATTGGGCTGTGCGGTGTATTCAAACTCAGGATGGCTAAAAAAGGTTCTTCAGCATTTTGACCGGCAAATTCAATTGTTTTAGAGGTGAGATCATCGGTTAAATATCCTTTGGAGCGGATGGCTTTTCCGTTGTGCTCAATACGGGCATCAAAGTAGTGCCCGAGGTGTCCAGAGCAGAACCCATAAAACTCATCAAACCCTCTTGCGTTGGGGTGGTAGGGATACTGCTGTCCACTATGCCATTTGCCAAAAAAACCTGTTCGGTATCCACCTTCTTTGAAATAATCACCGAGTAGTTGTTGGTCTAAATTGATACGCTCACCACCTGCAGAGGTTGAGTACACTCCAGACTTGGGATAATACTTTCCAGTAAGTAATTCAGCCCGTGTTGGTGAGCAAACAGGACTCACATAAAAATTTTCAAATGACAGAGCACTTTCGGCTAGCTCGTCTAAAGTCGGGGTGTGTAGATAAGGATTTCCTCTTGCACTCATGTCTCCATAGCCTTGATCGTCTGCAATAATGAGAATCACATTGGGTCTTTGATCTGTTTCAGTGTTGGTTGCACAAGAAAAACACATCAAGAAAATGAGACTTATGTAACACGAATAACAAAACTTCCAATTCATTTCGAATAACTTTGAGCGCTAAAAGCTTTAAGATGGCAAACTTTACAGAATTAATCAAACAATCTGACCTCGTCTTAGTCGATTTTTATGCGGACTGGTGTGGCCCTTGTAAAATGATGTCACCTGTATTAACAGAGGTTAAAAAGCACTTTAACGACAAATTAAAAGTGCTAAAAATCAATGTCGACAACAATCAGAGTTTATCCGCAAAACTACAAGTAAGGGGAGTGCCAACACTGATGTTGTATAAAAGCAACCAACAAGTTTGGAGACAGTCTGGAGTAGTAGATGCGAATCAACTTATCAGTTTAGTCAATTCGCACCTCTAGTATTTTTACTTTTTAGATACTCCAGGTAAACTTTGATTTGGCGCACTTTGTGTCCAAGGATAATCTTGTGTTACCTTTTGAGGATGCACCTGATCTAAGCTTTCAGCTTCGTATACCGTTCCGTTTTTAATCACCCATTTAACGCTATTGGTGTTTCTGATGTCGTCTAATGGGTTTTTGTCAAGCACTACCAGATCAGCTAATTTTCCTTCTTCTATGCTTCCTAAATCCTGTTCTAAGCCTATGGCTCTCGCCCCTAAAATGGTGGCGACTTTAAGCGCGTTGTGATTGCTTAAACCTCCACTTTGCATGCTCCACAATTCCCAGTGATAGCCCAAGCCTTGAAGCTGTCCGTGAGAACCAACTCCCGCAATTCCTCCAGCCTTGACTAAGTCATTGACAAAAACAGCATGATCTTCGAAAACGTGTTCTTCTTTCATGAACCAGCCTGCATTTCGTCTTCGCGATTTGGTGTCAAGTTCAGATTTTGGGGTAAATCGATTGATCTTAGCATCTCCCTGTACGTCTTCAGTGGCGTAAAAATAGTTTTCGGCCCATGGCCCTCCATATGACACTAATAATGTTGGGGTGTAAGCGGTTTTTGATTGAGCGACGAATGAGGTGAAATCTTCGTAAAGTGGATAAATCGGGAAGGAGTGTTCGTGCCCAGGATAGCCATCAAGTATTTGCGTGATGTTTAATTTAAAATCTAATCCACCCTCTGTTGTCGGCATTAATTCTTGCTCTTTTGCCGCTTCAATAATCCATTGTCTGTGCTTGCGATTTCCGGTCAAGTACATCTTGATGGTCTTGGTATTGTAATATTTTGAATACTGTTTAAGTATATTTTTAGCGTGCTTTAAACTGGTGATGTTGTAACCCCAAAAGCCTACACCAGGACCTGTAGAATAGACTCTTGGCCCTGGAATTTGACCGGCTTCAACCATGTCGGCATAAGTGAGTACGTCAGTCGTTGCGGTTTGTGGATCTCTTGTAGTGGTTACCCCATATGCCAGGTTAGCCGCATAAACCCAGACATGGTTTTTGTGCAAGCCCCATGCAGGCCACATATGAGCATGTGTGTCTACAAACCCAGGAACAACGGTTTGACCATTGGCGTCTATGATATGGGCTTTTGCTCCTGCCGAAATAGCTGAAGCCGATACTTTAGCAATTCGATTATTAACAATATGAATCCAACCGTTTTCGATGATTTCATCTTCTTTCATGCTGACGATTCTCGCATTCTTAATCAGCACTTCTCCTTGAGGAATAGCACGATTCACTTTGACTTCAATTTGCTGCTCAAGAGCGGTGTATTTCTTCTCTTCTTCCTCTTCTTTCTCTTCTTCTTTCTTTTCGTCATCTTCACTCTCTTTTTCGGCAGCAGCTAAAAGCGCTTTTTCTTTTTTCTCCCGTGCCAATTCTTCTTTGAACAATTTGGCCTCAGGAATATTATAGGTGAAAAGAGTGTTTCCTAAGGTCCAAAATACCAGATTGCCCTCTGCACCCCAGCTCGGAAATTCACCGCCAAATTCAGTGAGTTTCATGGCAGGAAAACTCGCCTTGTCAGCATCTTTTACATTTACAGTCACTCCATCCTTGCCCACAAGTGGAACAGTAACAACGTATAAATCGTTATTGATTTTTGCTAAGGCATAGTCGCCTTTTGGAGCCTTGTAAATTTCTGAGGCCTTTGAAGGGGTCTTTTTAGGAGCTGTAGGGGTATCCGCTAATAAATGATTTTCATTATAGCTAGAACCGTATACCGTTATTCCGTCAATTTTGATGTGTTTTTGAAGGTCTGTTCCGTCCAGTCGCATAGAAACCAATTCTCCATCGTGATTTAAGAACAGGCGATTTGAATTGGTCACAAAATGTGGATTACTGTAGTCAGAACCGTCTGTGATAAACTGCGCGTTTTGTTCAGCTGCTGCAGTGAACCAAACCAAATCGGCGGTTGCTCTAAAAGGACGTGAGGCGTCGGCATCTTTAAATTGCTGAACATCCCCTTTGAAGACTACGATTTGATTATTTGTATTCCAGGCAGGAGCGCTATACACTCCATTTTCAGCACTGATTTTTATAGGTTTTTTCTTTTTGATATCCATCATATAGAGGGCGCCTCCTTTGGAATCATCCCAAGTGACAAAAGCAATTTTACTGCCGTCAGGACTCCAAACAGGCATGGCCTCTGTATGTTCAAAAGACGTCATTCTCATAGGTTTATTATTCTTAAATGACATGAGATACAATCGATTCAGCGCAGTGAAAACGATGTGTTTTTGATCAGGTGAAACCTTAGCGTCTCTCAATTGAGTGACATTGAAATAAGGATCGTCACTTATGGGATAATTAAACTTTAATTCTGGTCCCATTGCGAGGGTCTCTTCAACCTCGAACGGAATGAGTTCTGCAGTTTTTGAGGCGATATCTATCTTGTGAATTTGCCCGCCGTAAGAGGCGACGAGATGTTTTGAATCTGGCGTGAAACTCATAGCCGGCAGTACGCCAAGAGGGGCGATTGATTCTTGTTCATCTCGTTGCACTGGATAGGCCAACCAGCTTTCTTCACTTGTTTGGAGGTTTCGTAAAATCAGACCGGTTTGATCGTTATGACGACTACCGTAAACCAAGTATTTTCCATCGGGAGACAGGGTTGGTGTAAAGGCCGAACCGTATCTACTGGTCATTGTCGTTTTTTTGGAAGTTTTAAAGTCGTAGGTTGCCAGTTGATATTGCGGAAGTCTTGCGTTGTATTGCCAAGCTCCCGTTCGTTGTGAAAACCAAATTTTAGACGCATCTGGACTGTATGTAGGCTCAGAAATTTTGAGATTATCAGGCTCGTCAATGAGCTGCACGCCATCACCCCCATCTTTGTGGTACATATAGAGCTTGAAGTTTCTAGTGCCTTTGCTAACGGCGATGTAATTTCCATCTGGAGACCAGTCTGCGCTTTGCATGTTAAAGGTGTCTCCTTTAGTAATTTGAACAGTGTCTTTGTTGATCCGGTCTATTCTCCAAGCATTATTTCCTCCACTTCGGTCGGATAAAAACAAAATTTCATTTCCGTTTGGAGCATATTTAGGATGAGAGTCAAAGGCCAATCCTTCGGTAATTCGAGTCGCTTTTCCTCCAGAAATGGGTATTTCGTATAAGTCTCCGAGAAAATCAAATACAATGTGAGTTCCTTTGGGGTGTACATCGAGAGACATCCAAGTCCCCTTGTTTGATTTTATTTCAATAAAGCGCTCTGCTTTTAGCGGCAAGCCTTTATCTTTTTTGTCTTTGTCTTGTGCGTTTGCTGAAAACACAAACGAAATGAATAGCAAAAAGAGTCCAATTTTTTTCATGGATGTAGTGTTTTAGTAGGAGTAAAAAGTACAAATTTTATTTGTCAGTATAGTTGTACCAATATTTAGCTCTGACAAAGGCCTTGTCTTGATCAAACATATAACTGCTTCTTTTCGAGGGCACCCAAACGCCTTTGCTTTGGGTCATTTTTTCATTGTGAATAATACTTTTTCTGCCGTTGTGCATCAAGTCGTAGCCTTCAACCAAGCCGCTATTTTTGTTGATAAAGAGCTTCCAAATATCATTGGAATTGTCGTCGAACACAATTTGTAACTGATAACATTTTTGATCGAAAAAAACACTGTCCTTAAGACGAGAGATGTTTGCTTTTTCGTCTTTGAATACGTGGGGCTGGTAGAGCACAAATCGCGAAGTATATACGGCTGTTTCAAAGGCCTTTATTTGCGCTTTGCTGTAATTGTTTTCGTCAGAAGTAAAAATGCGATTGACTCTCATTTCAAAGGTTTCTTGCGAAGGAGTGCTTAAGCGTTCTATTTGATACCAAAAGGGCTTGGAGTGAAATCCGTGTTTTTCTATTTGCGTTTTTTCAAGGCTGCCGTCAGCGAGAAACAAACTTGTTTTTTTCTCAAAACGCAAGCTGTCCTGATCGCTTAAAACACCTGTGGAAACTATGGCATCCTCAAGAATGGAATCAGCGCTTTTTTGACAGGACACAAAGAGCAATACAATGAGCGGAAGAAGAGATTTCATTTTAAAACTTAACTTTAATACAACTTTAAAATTAACCATTGTGAGAAAATTGAAAATCTTTTTTGTGCTTCTTAGTTTGAGTAGCTTTCTCTCCTGTGAAACAAACCAAATTGCAAGCTCTAAACTCATGGAGATCGATGTCGAAGGATTATCTGAGGCCTATCTCGCTAAAGAACTAACCGTAAAAGAAGTGTTGCAATTTTATGTAGACAGAATGAATTTGGTAGACAAGCAAGGCCCAGAACTCAATTCTATAATTGCATTGCATCCAAATATCTGGAATCGAGCTGAAGAATTAGATGCAGAATTGGCTGATGGAAAATGGAGAGGTCCTCTTCACGGAATTCCAGTTCTCATCAAAGACAATATCGACATTGCTGGAATGCCTACTACCGCTGGTTCTCGTGCAATGAAAGACGCTTACCCAGAACAAAGTAGTTTTTTAATCACCCAATTGGAAGAGGCTGGAGCACTCATTATGGGCAAAACCAATTTGAGTGAATGGGCAAATTTTAGAGGGCGAAATTCATCGAGCGGATGGAGCGGTGTTGGTGGACAAACCAAAAACCCATACGTACTCAATCGTACACCATGTGGTTCGAGTTCAGGGTCTGGAGTTGCCATAGCTGCAAATTTGGCGGTCTTGGCAGTGGGAACCGAAACCAACGGCTCTATAGTTTGCCCCTGTTCGGTAAATGGCATAGTGGGGATAAAACCAACTGTAGGTCTTGTGAGTCGTCAAGGAATCATCCCGATCAGCGAAACACAAGATACGGCTGGCCCAATGACCAGAACCGTGGCAGATGCCGTCTACATGCTTGAAGCGATGAAAGGCAAAGACAAGCGCGACTCAAAAACATTGAATTCCCCAGCGGAACAAGACTTGACAGCACACTTAAAAAAAGGGGGTCTAAAAGGAAAACGCATAGGGGTTTATTTTGCACGACAAGGCAGGTATACGCAAATGGACAGCCTTTTTCAATCGGCTCTTGAAACCCTAAAATCTTTAGGAGCCGAACTGGTTGATATCGATGAGATTACCTCACCAAAAACCTCCTCATTTTCATTTCAAGTGATGATTCATGAATATAAAGACGGTTTAGGAGCTTATTTTAATTCAAATCCAAATGGAATAGCATCTTTAGAAGCACTGATCGCATTCAATGAGAAAGACAGCGTTGAAACCACATTCTATGGGCAACAATATTTAGAAATGGCTCAAGAGTCTGGAGGTAAAAATGCTGAAACCTATAAAACAGCATTAGACAGCTTAAATCATTATAGTAAAACGGAGGGCTTAGACAAGGTGATGAAAGCGCATAATTTAGACGCAATTGTATCTCCGACTCGCAGCCCGGCATGGGTAATCGATAGGGTAAGTGGAGATTCTGGTGGTTATGGTATTTCATCTTCGTCTTTTGCGGCCTGGTCGGGATACCCTTCTATAACGGTACCCATGGGAGCTATTCACGGCCTACCTGTCGGATTAAGCTTCTTTTCAGAAGCCTGGTCTGAGGCCAAGCTGATCGAAATAGCATACGACTACGAACAATCTTCATTAAAACGCGAACCCCCAATGTTCATTGGAAATTTGGAGTTTTAATTATTATCTTACAATCCAAAATTTTGTACAGTGCCTTTACAAACCTATTATAGTGTTCTAGATCAGTTTTTAAAAGACAATAAATTATCATTGACTCAAGATGAGCTCAAAAAGTTCATTTCATATTTTACGGTAGAGAAGTACAAGAAAAAAGAACACCTGGTTGTGGTAGGTCAAAACTCCAGTAATTATTTCGTTTTACAAGGAGGGCTTCGAATGTATTACATAGACGAAAAAGAACATGAGTACAATTTGAAATTCGCTTTCGAGGGATGGTGGCTGGGCGATGTTGTTAGTTATATCAACCTCACGGGTGCAGAGTATTTGGTTCAGGCTATGGAAGAGACTATAGTAATTGGAATTACGCGTAAATCTCAATTCGAAATGTTTGAGGAATTTCCTCAAATTAAGGATGTATATATCAGTGAATTAGAAAGGGCTTTGGTTTGGACTTTTCAGCGGATATTAGACTCTACTAAAAATACGGCAAATGAGCGTTTTTTGAATTTCATGAAAACCTATCCAAACTTCATCAATAGAATTTCCGATGCCAATATTGCCTCATTTATTGGAGTGAGCCCTGAGTATTACAGCAAGTTGAAAAAAACTTATCTATTAAAAGGTTAAGCTTCAGATGAAAAACCTACGACTTCTTTTTTTAGTGCTGTTAAGCAACCCTTTAGTTCAAGGGCAAGAACTTGATGTACATCATTACACAGTTGCAAAAAGTGGATTAAACGTAAGAGTCATGCCTAAACTTGGGATGCCTAAGGTCACAACGCTTTTATACCTGACAGAGGTAGAGATTATAGCAGAAACAGGGGTTGAGTTAAGTATTCAAGATGAGGGTAAAACGCTTAGCGGACAGTGGATTGAAATTCAATTTAAAGATGAAAACAACCGTACAAAAAGTGGTTTTGTGTTTGATCAGTTTGTAAAATCCATTTCATTTGGAACTTCTGCTCCAAAAGGAACACTACAAATTGCGCATCTTTCTAAGACACATTTTGATTTTTTAACGCAGCATTTAAGTTTAGAGACGCTATTACAGTATGATGAATATCAACGACTTATTCGTCAAGAAGATCAAGATGCCATAGAATTATATTCCAAAGCTAGAAACTTAAAGAAAGAAATAGACGAGGAATTCAATAGGTATTCAAGATTGAACGTTGAAAAATTACTTTCAGACCTTAGAGGTTTTGAAAAAAACACATTAGGAGTATATAGCTCCTGTGTTGCTGAATGCACGGTGTATTCAATGGAGCAGCGTATATCTGATTTTGTAAAACAATCCAATGAAGATCGAGAGCGCATCTTTTTTTCTATTCTTAAAACTCTAGCTCCTAATGGAGACTTAAAGGGCTCATATCATCCGGTTTGGACTAAACAAGTGTGCGATTATGCAGGTTACAGCAAACTAGGGAATAGGCTGATCTATAACAATTTGAAGAAAATTAAAGCCTATCTAGACGAGTATACGGAATCTGAACAGGATTTAAGCTACAAGATGTTGAAAACCTTGAGAAACACCGTAATTCGTCAATTGAAGAAGCGATCTTATGGGTCTACTCAAGAAAAAGTTATAACCGAGTTAAACGACATATTGAGTGACGGGGTTTTACTAGATGATGAATACGATCAGGTTAAAGAAGCTCTGGTCCGAGCAGAAAACGGCTTTATTACATACGGAAGCAGGCAAGTTGAAATAGAATTCGCCTGTGCTACGACTAGATGCACGGTTTGCTTCTAAGGCTAATTTGTTTGCGTTTTCTGAGTAGAATTCACTTTCTTTCTTATTTTAGAGCTCACAACTAACGCAATAAACATGGAAATTTCTTCTTTAGACTACGCCATCATATTTGGATTTTTCACCTTGGTTTTAGTCATCGGACTGATCGCTTCTAAAACCTCAGGAAAAAATACATCTGAATTCTTTTTATCTGGACGAAATATGCCTTGGTGGCTTTTGGGATTCTCCATGGTGGCCACAACCTTTTCAACAGACACACCCAATTTAGTGACAGATATTGTCCGCACAAACGGAGTCTCTGGAAACTGGGTTTGGTGGGCCTTTTTACTTACTGGCTTACTCACGGTATTTGTATATGCCAGGCTTTGGCGTAAGTCGAATGTCACTACTGATATTGAGTTTTACGAGTTGAGATACAGCGGTAAGAGCGCTCGTTTTCTAAGATGGTTTAGGGCAGTATACTTAGGCTTGGCTTTCAACGTATTGGCGATGGCAGGTGTAACACTTGCCGCCATTAAAATAGGTCAAGTGATGTTAGGTGTTTCGCCTATGACTATCGTTGCTATTGCCGGAACAATCACTGTGCTTTTCAGTACCTTCGGTGGATTTAAGGGGGTTATTTACACCGACTTTTTACTGTTCATCGTAGCGATGATCGGCGCTTTTGGAGCGGCGCTTTACTTGATTAATTTACCAGAGGTTGGTGGTTTAGAACAATTGCTTTCTCACTCAGAGGTAAAAGGCAAGCTCGATTTGATTCCGAGTTTTGACGATAAAGATGCATTCATCGCTATTTTGATTATTCCTTTGGCTGTGCAGTGGTGGAGTGCCTGGTACCCTGGGGCCGAACCTGGAGGTGGAGGTTATGTGGCTCAGCGAATGCTCGCTGCTAAAGACGAAACCCATGCGATAAAGGCGACTTTTTTCTTTAACATCATGCATTACGCATTAAGGCCATGGCCATGGATTTTGGTAGCATTGGCGTCTTTGGTGCTCTATCCAGATATCGCCTCAATTCAACAGGCCTTTCCTCAAGTAGATGCTTCTAAACTCGGTAATGATTTGGCTTATTCTGCAATGCTCACCAAGCTTCCAGCAGGTCTTTTAGGCATTGTTTTGGCCTCATTAGGCGCAGCTTATATGTCAACGCTATCTTCTCATCTCAACTGGGGATCTTCTTATATCGTGAATGACTTTTACAAGCAACAAATCAATCCAAATGCAAGTGAAAAGCAACTTGTTTTAGTGGGACGTATTTCTACGGTTTTACTAATGGTCTTAAGTAGCTTCTTCGCCTTACAAATGCAAAATGCAAAGCAGCTGTTCGATATCATTTTGATGTTTGGAGCAGGTAGTGGTTTGATTTTTATTTTGAGATGGTTTTGGTGGCGCATCAACACCTGGAGTGAAATTACAGCCATGGTGGTCTCAGGAGTAGTGTCTATTTTAATTAGTTTCACTGCTATAGGCCCTGCTTTATTTGGAGCGGATGGCTTTTTTGATTCTTGGTTTCAATTTCCTTTTGTTGTAATTGTGACGACAATTGCCTGGTTGGCAGTTACCTTTTTGACGCCTGCTGAAGACCATGAGGTTTTACAAGAATTCGTGACAAAAATAAATCCAGGAGGACCTGGCTGGAAACGATTTAACGCTCCTTCAACAGAGTCTTGGAATGTGCCCAAAGGCATCATGGCCATGTTGTCAGGATGTGTAATGGTTTACGCCGTGCTCTTTTCTGTAGGTAACTTCATTTACGGAAAGAATGTACAGGGGCTCATTCTATTTGTGGTCGCTTTGTTGAGCGGATATGTGCTCTCTCGTGCTTGGAAGCAGATGCAAGGTTTATTCTAAATCTTACCTTGTTGCTTTAAGATTTTGTGAATGTATTTTCCAATAACATCGAACTCGATGTTCACTACATCTGAGGGTTGATAACCTTGAAATCGCGTATGCTCATAGGTATAAGGGATAATAGCTACAGAAAATTCTTTTTCCATTGAATCTACGACGGTAAGGCTGACTCCATCCACAGTGATAGATCCTTTTTCTACGGTGATGAACTCTGGTACATCTTCAAATTGAAATCGAAACTCCCAGCTTCCGTCTTGGTTAGAAACATGTGAGCAAACTGCAGTGGTATCTACATGCCCTTGCACCATGTGCCCGTCAAGTCGCGCATTCATCAGCATGGCGCGCTCAAGGTTTACAAAATCTCCTTGTTTGAGGTGATTGAGATTTGTTTTTTGAAGGGTTTCTTCAATGGCGGTGACTTTGTAGAGGTCCTTATCGATGTCGACAACAGTTAAGCAAACACCGTTGTGCGCAACACTTTGATCGATCTTCAATTCTGAAGTAATCTTCGATTTGACCCATAAATCTAGATTGCTCTGATTTTTTTCGAGCTGAACAATTTCTCCTAAGGTTTCGATGATTCCTGTAAACATAGCAGTTTTAAAAATGGTACTTTTGAATAAGATAAAGATACTGCTATGAAAACAGACTCGCCTTTAAAATTGGGAATTTCTGTAGGTGATTTGAATGGAGTGGGATGTGAGGTTGCACTGAAGTCTTTTATGGATAAGCGAATGCTAGAGTTCTGTACACCTATATTTTTTGCATCCAACAAAATTATAGCCGATCAAAAAAAGGCGCTTGAGTTGCACGTGCCCTTTCAAGGAATACGTGATTTAAACCGCTTAGAGCGTTCTAAAATAAACGTCTTTAATTGTATTAGAGACGAACACGAGTTGTCGTTCGGGGCCTCTACACCTGAATCTGGCAACCTTGCCAAAGCTTCGCTTCAAGCTGCAGTTAAAGCCTTAAAAGAAAAGAAAATAGACGCGCTTGTTACCGCCCCAATTAACAAGAGTAATATACAGGCGGAGGATTTTAGTTTTCCTGGTCATACGGATTATCTCGCCCAAGAATTAGAAGGAAATGCCCTTATGTTTATGGTCTCTGGCCAACTTAGAGTGGGTTTGCTCACCGACCATGTCGGTGTTGGTGAGGTTCCAAAATTGATTGATTCGGCCTTAATTGCTTCAAAGGTGAAAACCATGAGTTTGTCGCTACAGCAGGATTTCGGCATTGGAAAACCCAAAATAGCGGTTTTGGGAATCAACCCGCATAGTGGAGATAACGGAACTATAGGCACAGAAGACGAACAGATCTTAAAGCCTTCGATTAAAAAATTATTTCAAGAAGGGCAGCTCGTATTTGGACCTTTTTCTGCAGATAGCTTTTTTACAAACGGTAAACACTTGAAGTACGATGCGGTTTTGGCAGCTTACCACGATCAAGGTCTTATCCCTTTTAAAACCCTTTCATTCGGGCAGGGTGTAAACTTTACAGCAGGGCTAAGCGGCGTAAGAACTTCTCCTGACCATGGAACGGCCTACGATATTGCCGGTAAAAACACTGCTGATGAAAGCTCATTTAAAGAGGCGGTTTATACGGCTATTGATATTTATCGCAACAGACTGCGCTTTAAAGAATTTAATAGGGTTAAAGCCCAATAAGTCGCTTAGATTATATTCAGCGAATAACTTTGTTGTTTCCAATAATTTAATATCTTTGCACCCGCCTTAAAGGGTTGTGTGTAATACGAATGCAGATGAGGTTAAAAGATTTTGATATATCTTTTGTAGGCTTGAAAGACGGCACACACCAATTCAGGTACGACATAGACGAAACGTTCTTTGATTTATTTGATTACTCAGACCTTGGAGAAGCGAAGATTCAGGTAGTTTGTGATTTTAAAAAAAGCACGACCATGATGGAGCTTCAATTCAATATTCAAGGGAGTACGGTTTTACCTTGCGATATCAGTAACGAATTGTTCAGCCAATCGATAACAAGCGATTTGTTTTTAGTTGTGAAATTTGGAGAATTCTTTAACGATGAAGACGATGAAATTCTAATCCTTCCACACGGCTCACATAAGTTCAATGTGGCACAGTACATTTACGAAGGAATAGTACTTGCAGTTCCTGCAAAAAGAATTCATCCTGGTATTGAAGATGGAAGCCTTTCTTCAGACGCCTTAGAGCGTTTGGAGGCACTTAGCCCGGGTCAATCAAATGAAGAAAAAGAAAGTAATAAAGCAATAGATCCCCGATGGGATAAACTAAAAAAGTTAAAAAATAACAACTAGGAATTATGGCACATCCTAAAAGAAAAATATCGAAAACCAGAAGAGATAAAAGGAGAACACATTTTAAAGCTGTAGCTCCAACCATTGCTAAGGACAGTACTACAGGCGAGTTGCACTTGATGCACAGAGCACACTGGCACGAAGGAAAGATGTACTACAGAGGCAAGGTGTTAATCGATAGTACCGAAGAGGTTGAATAAACCCACAAAAAAGAATACATTTTAAAACTCTCGAATTGTCGAGGGTTTTTTTTTAACCCTATGTTTTGTGAATATGCCGCTTAGATTTGCCCTTAAGAACACAAAAATTAGTAATTTTCGACTTTGTTTTTCAAAAAAATGAGCGAAATAACAGCCGCCATAACAGCCGTCGGAGGATATGTTCCTGATTATGTTTTGACCAACACGATTTTGGAGACCATGGTAGATACCAACGACGATTGGATTACTTCGCGTACAGGTATAAAAGAAAGACGCATTTTAAAAGATACTTCTAAGGCTACAGGTTTTTTAGCTGTAAAGGCTGCAGAAGATTTGCTAGCTAAAAAGCAACTCGACCCTAAAGAAATTGACCTTGTCTTATTGGCGTCTACTACCCCGGACATGCCGGTAGCAGCAACAGCGGCTTATGTTGCAACAGAAATAGGTGCAACCAACGCCTTTGCCTATGACCTGCAAGCGGCCTGTTCAAGCTTTTTGTACGGAATGTCTGTCGCTTCTTCGTATATCATGTCTGGCCGCTATTCAAAAATCTTATTGATCGGCGCAGATAAGATGTCTTCGATTATTGACTATACAGACCGAACTACCTGCATTATTTTTGGAGATGGCGCTGGAGCGGTTTTATTTGAACCGAACCACGAGGGACTAGGCCACCAAGACGAGTATTTAAGAAGTGATGGTGTTGGACAAAACTTTCTTCGTATCGAAGCAGGAGGTTCACTAAACCCGCCTAGTGAACAAACCATTAAAGAAAGAAAACACTACCTTTTTCAAGAAGGAAAGACTGTATTTAAGTTTGCTGTTTCAAATATGGCAGACGCTGCGGCTAAGGTAATGGCTAAAAACAATTTGACTAAAGATGATGTAGATTGGCTTATTCCTCACCAAGCGAACAAGAGAATCATCTCAGCCACGCGCGAAAGAATGGGTCTTGAAGAAGAAAAAGTACTAATGAACATCGGAAGGTATGGGAATACTACCTCAGCTACCTTACCTTTGCTTTTATACGATTACGAACAACAACTAAAAAAAGGACAAAATTTAATATTTGCAGCATTTGGCGGAGGCTTCACTTGGGGAGCTGCATATTTCAAATGGGCATATACTACTGACAATTAAAATTACACCAACATGGATATCAAAGAGATTCAAAGTTTAATTCGTTTTGTTGCGAAATCAGGAGCTAGCGAAGTTAGCCTCGAAATGGAGGATGTCAAAATAACTATTAAGACTGGAGGCGCTACCAATGTAGAGACCACTGTTCTTCAACAAGTGCCTGCTGTGGCAACGCAATTGGCTGGAATGCCACAGGCCATGCCAGCTGCTGTTCCTGCTGCTGCACCTGCAGAAGAATCCGCTTCAGAAGAAGAATCAAATGATAAGTATATTACTGTAAAATCTCCTATCATAGGAACATTTTACAAGAAACCTTCTCCAGACAAACCTGCTTTTGTTGAGGTAGGTTCTCAGGTGAACCAAGGTGATGTGCTTTGTGTGATTGAAGCGATGAAACTCTTCAATGATATCGAATCAGAAGTATCAGGAAAAATCGTTAAGATTTTAGTTGAAGACGCATCTCCTGTGGAGTTTGATCAGCCTTTGTTCTTGATCGATCCCTCATAGCTTTTTAATCTTAAATAGAGCACTATGTTTAAAAAAATTCTCATAGCAAATCGAGGTGAAATTGCTTTGCGGGTTATTCGTACTTGTAAAGAGATGGGTATCAAAACCGTTGCCGTTTATTCAAAAGCAGACGAAGAGAGTTTACACGTTCGTTTTGCAGATGAAGCGGTTTGTATCGGTCCTGCACTGAGCAGTGAATCCTATTTGAAAATTCCAAACATCATTGCGGCAGCTGAAATTACCAATGCAGATGCTATTCACCCTGGATATGGATTCTTGTCTGAGAATTCAAAGTTCTCAAAAATTTGTGCAGAGCACGACATTAAATTTATCGGTGCTTCTGGTGAGCATATCGATAAAATGGGAGACAAGGCTACGGCAAAGATGACCATGAAAGAAGCAGGAGTGCCAACTATTCCTGGTTCAGAGGGATTATTAAAAGATGTTGAAGACGCTAAGAAAGTAGCCGCAGATATGGGTTATCCTGTAATGATTAAGGCAACTGCTGGTGGAGGTGGAAAAGGAATGCGCGCCATTTGGTCTGAAGAAGAAATGGAACCTCAGTTTGCCAGTGCTGTTCAAGAAGCGACAGCAGCCTTCGGAAATGGAGGAATGTACATGGAAAAACTCATTGAAGAGCCACGTCATATCGAAATTCAAATCGTCGGAGATCAATACGGAAAAGCTTGCCATTTGTCTGAACGCGATTGTTCAATTCAGCGAAGACACCAAAAGCTAACCGAAGAAACACCATCGCCATTTATGACTAAAAAGCTTCGTGACGAAATGGGAGAGGCTGCGGTAAAAGCTGCTGAATACATCGGATACGAAGGGGCTGGAACAATTGAGTTTTTGGTAGACAAGCACAAGAACTTCTATTTTATGGAAATGAATACTCGAATTCAGGTAGAACACCCTATCACAGAAGAGGTAGTCGATTTTGACCTGATTAGAGAACAAATATTGGTAGCTGCCGGAGAAAAGATTTCGGGCAAGAACTATACTCCAAAATTGCATTCTATTGAATGTAGAATTAATGCTGAGGATCCGATGAATGATTTTAGACCTTCACCAGGAAAAATCACAACGCTACATATGCCTGGCGGGCATGGGGTTCGATTGGATACTCACGTTTACGGCGGATATGTAATTCCTCCGAATTACGATTCGATGATTGCCAAACTTATCACTACGGCTCAAACTAGAGAAGAAGCTATCAATAAAATGCGCCGTGCTTTAGACGAGTTTGTAATAGAAGGAATAAAAACAACTATTCCTTTCCACAGACAACTTATGGATCATCCTGATTACTTAGCTGGGAATTACACCACTAAATTCATGGAAGATTTTACTTTAGACCCGGATAAGATACAAGACTAAGTGATGTCTGGCCTCAGCTATTGGGAACGAACCTATGGGGACCATTTTTTTGACATCCTTATTGTGGGCGCCGGTATTGTTGGACTCAACGCCGCTCTTTCATGCAGAGAACGATATCCGGACGCAAGAATTGGCGTTTTAGACAAGGGAATGCTCTCTGTTGGTGCAAGCAGTAAAAATGCTGGTTTTGCCTGTTTTGGAAGCCCTTCAGAACTCTTAGACGACCTAAAAAACCACACTGAAGCTGAAGTTACAGCGCTGGTTGCTAAACGTTATCAGGGTATTCAAGCTTTAAGAGCGAAACTCAGAGATGAGCAGATTGACTTTGAACTCAACGGTTCATATGAAGTATTTCAAACGAATCAAAAAAGCGAATTTAAAGCTTGTGCAAGCCAGTTGGATTATTTAAATCGCTTGCTTTTCCCGGTATTTGAACAGGACGTCTTTGAGCTAAAACCGCTGAACTTTGGAATGCAGTCTGTTTTAAGTGAAGGGATTTTTCACCGATTAGAGGGTCAGCTGAATCCAGTTAAAATGATGCTCGGATTGAAGCAATTGGCCCAAGCTCAAAAGATCGAAATCGTTTCGAATTATGAGGTGAAAGCATTTGAACTTCAAGGTGAACAGGTTGAGGTTAAAGGTCCAAAAACGCTCAACTGTTCGCAATTACTCATCGCCACTAATGGATTTAGCTCGTCTTTGTTAGCAGAGCATTCAGTCGATATTCTTCCGGCAAGAGCTCAGGTGCTCATCACTAAGCCAATCAAAGGACTATCTCTTAAAGGCACTTTTCACTTGGATAAGGGATATTACTATTTTCGAAATATTGATGAGCGTATTCTTTTGGGTGGAGGACGTAATTGCGACTTTCAGGCAGAGACCACAGACCGCTTAGAACTTAATTCAAAAATTCAGAACCACCTCGATGAGTTACTTATCGAACTCTTTGGTTTATCTGAAGAAGATGTGGAATACCGTTGGGCCGGGATCATGGGTACTGGACGCCAAAAAACTCCCATTGTCACTAGCTTAAACAAGAATATACATTACGGTATACGCTTAGGCGGAATGGGTGTTGCCTTAGGTACAGAACTGGGAGCCGATTTGGCCCAATGCGTTAACCTTTAATCTTCTTTAAAACCGCTTGGTTTGGAAGATCTCTATACCCCATATTAAATAAGGTAAACCCGTAAATATCTGAGTACTGCTCTATAGATTTGCTTATAGGTGTTCCTGCGCCGTGACCGGCATCTGTCTCAATTCGTATCAATGTTGGTGCATTGACATCCGCCTGCTTGGCTTGTAATTCTGCCGCAAACTTAAAACTGTGAGCGGGTACAACACGATCGTCGTGATCACCTGTTGTTACTAAGGTTGCCGGGTATGATGTGCCCTCGTTCACATTGTGTACGGGCGAGTAGTTTTTAAGGTATTCAAACATTTCGGGGTTGTCTTCTGAGGTTCCGTAATCGTAAGACCAACCTGCCCCAGCGGTGAACTTGTGATACCTCAACATGTCTAATACACCCACTGCAGGAAGCGCAACTTGAAATAAATCAGGCCGCTGCGTCATAGTGGCTCCTACTAAAAGCCCACCATTTGATCCTCCACGGATAGCCAAGTATTCTTTTGAGGTAAAATTATTGTCAATCAGGTATTCAGCCGCCGAAATAAAATCATCGAATACGTTTTGTTTTTTCATTTGTGTTCCAGCGATATGCCAGTTCTTACCGTATTCGCCTCCACCTCTTAGATTGGGAACAGCATAAACCCCGCCCTGTTCCATCCATACGGCGTTGGTTACGCTAAAGGATGGGGTTAGGCTAATGTTGAATCCACCATAGCCGTATAAAATGGTTGGGTTTTTACCGTTTCTTTCTAAACCTTTTTTATAGGTGATGATCATTGGCACTTTTGTGCCGTCTTTCGAGGTGTAAAAAACCTGCTCTGACTCGTATTGACTCTCATCAAAATCAATGTCTGGCGACCAGTATTTCTGACTTACACCCGTGTTTGGATCAAAGGTGTAGGTCGATTGAGGCGTATAGTAATTTCTAAAGCTGTAATACAAAACCTCATCTTCAGATTTACCAGATAAACCACTAAAACTTCCTAAACCGGGAAGTTCTATTTCTCTGACTAAACTTCCATCGTAGTTGTACTGATATACCTTAGAAATGGCATCGATCATATATTCTGCAAAGATGAATCCGCCACCTTTGGAAGGGCTCAACACTTTTTCGGTTTCAGGAATGACATCGGTCCAATTTGAAGGGCTGAGCTTAGGATAGTCTGCCTTTACAATTCTTTTATTGGCTGCTTGATAGTCGGTAACAAAGTAAAAGCTGTTACCTTTTTGATCGAGCATAGAAACATCAGAATCCTCATCTGCTACAATGGTTTCAATTGGGCCATTGGTCTTGAGGTTTTTAATCATCAGTTTATTTCCAGACGTGGTATTCGAGGCCGAAATGATTAGAAAAGCGCTGTCGTCGGTAACTCTTGCACCGATGTAGCGATGTTTTTCTGATGCCTTTGCACCAAATAATACCTGGTCGTTCTTTTGATCGTCTTTGAGCTTGTGGTAATACAATTTGTGCTGGTCGGTTTTAGCACTCAGCTCACTTCCTTCGGGCTTGTCGTAACTGGAGTAAAACACACCCTCATTCTTGTACCAGCTGACCCCAGAAAATTTAATGTTGGTTAGGGTATCACCTATTTGTTCTTTAGAGTAGGCATCGATAATGATTACTTTTCTCCAATCACTTCCACCTTCTGAAATGCTATAAGCTGCTAGAGTACCATCTTCGGTAAAACTGAGACCAGCAAGAGACACTGTGCCATTTTCACTGAATTTGTTCGGATCTAAGAAGACTTCTTCTTCATCTGAAGACTCTTGTTTTCTGTACACTACATATTGGTTTTGTAAACCGTCATTTTTGTAGTAGTAGGTATAGTCACCTCTATCAAATGGAGCGCCTTGCTTTTCGTAGTTCCAAATTGAGGTGAGTCTGGATTTTAAATCTTCTCGAAAGCTAATTTGATCGAGATATCCATAGGTTGTTTTGTTTTGATTGGTGACCCACGCTTTGGTTTCTTCACTGCGATCGTCTTCTAGCCAGCGGTAAGGATCTTTGACAGTTTGTCCGAAGTAATCGTTAACGGTATCTACTTGTTTGGTAGAGGGATAGCTTGGAAGATCTTGCGTTGTTTGTGTTGCACATCCACCTAATAGCAGCAGTAGCGCAGAAAGTTTAGCGTATTTCATGTTTCAAAAAATTGTTGAAACAAGATACAAACTATTCGCAGATCTTTTCTCGAACGAGGTATTCGGCTATTTGAACGGCATTGGTCGCGGCTCCTTTTCTCAAATTATCTGCAACAATCCACATGTTTAGTGTATGCTCTTGAGATTCATCCCTTCTCAAACGACCTACAAAAACTTCATCTTTTTGATGTGCAGTAGCAGGCATTGGATATAAATTATTGCTCGGGTCATCGACAACTTCAACGCCAGGCATATTAGAAAGCAGTTCGCGTACTTCTCCTAACTCAAATTCTTGTTCAAAACTGACGTTGACTGATTCTGAGTGTCCTCCTGCAGTTGGAATACGAACGGCGGTAGCATTCACACTAAAACTATCGTCTTCGAGAATTTTTAAAGGCTCGTTTGCGAGTTTCATCTCTTCTTTAGTAAAGCCGTTTTCAAGAAAGACGTCACAATGCGGCAGTGCATTTCTATGGATCGGATGCGGATATGCTTTTTCGCCTTCAACTCCGTTCATTTCATCTTCCATTTGTTGAACAGCCTTTACTCCTGTTCCTGACACGGATTGATAGGTAGAAACCACTACGCGTTTCATTTGATAGGCCTTGTGCAACGGATATAGGGCCATTACAAGTTGAATGGTTGAACAGTTGGGATTTGCAATGATATAATCGTCTGTGGTTAAAGAAGAGGCATTGATTTCTGGAACGATGAGTTTATGGTCAGGATGCATTCTCCATGCAGAGGAATTATCGATCACGCGAGTTCCTACAGCGGCGAATTTAGGTGCCCATTCTAAAGAGGTGTCTCCACCTGCTGAAAAAATAGCGATGTCAGGCTTTTGTTGAACAGCATCTTCCATGCTGATAATTGAAATCTCTTTTCCTTGAAAGGAAATTTTTTTGCCTACCGAGCGCACAGAGGCCACAGCCAGCAATTCGTCAATTTTAAAATTTCGTTCCTTGAGTACTTCGAGCATTACTTGGCCTACCATCCCGGTAACACCTACAACTGCTAATTTCATTTTCTAAAAATTTCGGCAAATATAACTAGGGAGCACTTGTGTAAAAAATACAAATTGTTAGTTTTCTAACAATATGAACTCTCGCTCGACCCTTGGGCCAATGGCACAGAGCAATTCATACGAAATCGTCCCAATAGATTTTGCGCTGAGATCTGCGTTGTGCTGGGCGTCAAAAATACTCACCCAGTCTCCGGCTTTGATTGAAGTAGATGAAACATCGACCATAAACATATCCATACAAATGTTTCCTAATATCGGTAATGCTGCACCCTTAAAAAAGACTTGGTTTTGTTTTTGCCCGAATTTTCTGTCGATACCATCAGCGTGTCCAATTGCTACTGTGGCTACGGTCATATCTCGACTCGCTTGAAATCCAAAGTTGTAACCTACGTATTCTCCTTTTGAAACTTGAAATACCTGAGTCACTTTTGCTTTGAGTGCTGCCACAACCCTTAAGTCAGGGTCAATCTTTTCGAGATTCGAGTAGCCGTGAAGGGCGATACCTGATCGCACCATATCGTATTGCTTGTGTGCTAAGCTGAATATTCCAGAACTATTGAGCAAATGCTTTTTATAAACCTGGTTTAATTCAACTTCAATACTGTGACACACCTCTTCAAATGCTTCAGCCTGTTGCTCGCTAAAAGACAATTGAGCTAAGTCGTCTGAGGCGGCTAGATGTGACATAAGCCAAGTTAGCCTAAGCTTATTTTGATTCTGGAGTAGGTCAATGACCGTTGGAACATCTTTTTTTCTAATTCCCAATCGGTTAAGGCCGGTGTTGATGTTGAGGTGTATGTTTAGATGGGCTTTATCTGATGCCGTGAGGTAATCGCTATAGGATCTCAACTGCTCAAGACTGTAAATGGCGGCTTCTAAGTCATATGCAACCAGGGCTTCAATGTCCTCTTGTTGGGGATGAAAAACCAGAATAGGAAGTTTTATTCCTGCGGTTCTCAAGGCAATGGCTTCTTGACAGTAAGCTACAGCTAAATAATCGGCTCCCAAGGCTTCAAGAGTTTGACTCCAAATAAGGGCATCATTGCCATAGGCATTGGCCTTGACAATTGCCATGAACTTGGTCGTAGAATGCAATTGCCTTTTTAAATGTGAAAAGTTGTGAGCTAATGCACTGAGATCAATTTGAAGCTTGGCTTGACTCATCGGTTTCCACAGATTTGGCATCGTTCATGGCTTTGTAAAAGGCCGAACGACTAAGGGGTTCATACTCTTGGGTTTCACCTAACATGACAATTTGGTCTTCATTGGATTTGCGATAACTAAAATTCGCTAGATTCCCTGTTCTGGTGCATACAGCATGCACTTTAGTTACATATTCTGCGGTAGCCATCAGCGCAGGCATGGGGCCAAAAGGATTTCCTTTAAAGTCCATGTCTAGTCCTGCTACGATCACTCTCTTGCCTTTATTGGCAAGGTCATTGCAAACATTGACGATTTCATAGTCGAAAAATTGTGCTTCATCAATACCAACGACATCGCATTGATCAGCGAGAAGCCTGATGTTTGCCGCTGCCGGAACTGGAGTAGATCTAATGTGATTCGCATCGTGAGAAACAACGCTTTCTTCGTCATATCGCACGTCTAAAACGGGCTTGAATATTTCGATATTTTGCTTGGCGAACTGCGCTCTTTTAAGGCGTCTAATGAGTTCTTCTGTTTTTCCTGAGAACATCGAACCGGTGATGACTTCTATCCATCCGGAGTCTTGTTGGGGGTTGAGATGATGCTCTAAAAACATGGTTGATTTTTGTTGAAATTCAAATGTACTAAGAATTGAATTGTATTTAATGGTGTTTAAGGGGCATTCCCTTCGTATCTTTAAAAGAAAAAAGCAAAATGAGAAAGGAATTAATCAAACGCGTTTTTGGGATTGATTTGGCCCATCGTTTTGAGAAGGTTGCAAAAAACGTACTCAAAGCGGGAAAAAACATCCCTGAAATTAACCCCAACAAAGAGCGTATTTTTACCCCTGGCATGGACACCATTAAAAATATGGTGGCTGAGATGGAAGCGTAAACCTTAACTTTGGGGCACTAAATCGGATCAGTTGATGAAGGGTAAATTATATGTTGTTCCTACGCCCATAGGAAATTTAGAAGACATCACCTTGAGAGCTATACGCATTCTCTCAGAAGTAGATTTGATTTTAGCTGAAGACACTAGGGTCAGCCGTAAACTACTTAGTCATTACAAGATTGACACCGCCCTAGAGAGTCATCACCAAAACAACGAACACGCCACTGTTTCTAAACAAATTGGGAAGATGAAGCAGGGGCTATCCCTAGCTCTTATATCTGATGCGGGCACGCCTGCCATTTCAGATCCAGGATTTTTGTTGGTAAGAGAAACGGTCAAAGCAGGAATTGAAGTCGACTGTTTACCTGGACCTACAGCTTTAATCGTGGCTTTAGTGAATTCTGGAATTCCAACAGAGCGATTTGTTTTCGAAGGCTTTTTACCCCCCAAAAAAGGAAGACAAAAAAAATTACAACAAATTAGCGATGAAGAACGAACAATCGTTTTTTATGAATCTCCTCATAAACTGAATAAAACCTTGGCCCAATTGGCCGAGCTCATTGAAGAAGACAGAACGATTGCTGTATGTCGAGAGATGACCAAAAAATTTGAAGAAACGATTAGAGGAACGCTGAAAGAAGTTCAACAACATTTTGAAGAAAACAGCCCTAAAGGAGAATTTGTCATCGTACTTTCGGGAAAGAAATAAATTAACTTAGAACTAAAATAAAATCTATGTCAACAAAAGTCACCACAGTTTGGAAAGAGGGGATGTTATTTGAATCTGTTAACCCCACTGGAGACTCTCTTTATATTAACGACGGAACCCAAATGAGCGACAAGGACGTGTACTCTCCTAAAGCCTTAATGCTCTCTTCACTGGCGGGTTGTTCAGGTCTAGATGTAGTTTCTCTTTTTAAAAAAATGAAATTAGAAGTCGGAGAATTTAGAATTGATATCAAGTCTGAGCTTACAGAAGAACATCCTAGATTTTACGACAAGACAAGAGTGGAGTATCATTTTCACGGGTCTAATTTGCATGAAGAAAAACTTCAGAAATGTGTAAACCTTTCTGTAGAGCGTTATTGCGGTGTTATGGAGATGTTTCGCCGTTTCTCTGAGATGGAAATCGTTACTGTATTTCATCATTCAAATTAAAATGAATGAGATGGACGCTTGACTGCACAACTGCTCAAAATGAGCTCGAGCAATTACACCTATCTCTAAATCGAGACCCTGAAAGACCAGTAGACCTTTTGGTGTCTCAATTGCTTTTAAATCGTGGGATAAAGTCCTGGGAAGAAGCCAAAACCTTCTTTAGACCCGAACTCGAGCATCTACACGACCCTTTTCTAATGAAAGGGATGTACATTGCCGTAGAGCGCATTATACGAGCTATCGAGAAAGAGGAGCGTATTTTGATTTACGGTGATTACGACGTTGATGGAACGACCGCCGTAAGTCTTGTTTATGAATTTTTAAGTCAGTACAGCAGCCAATTGATGTACTACATTCCCGATAGATATACTGAGGGATACGGAATTTCTCTTCAAGGAATTGAATTTGCCAAGGACCATGAAATAAGCCTCATCATTGCCCTAGACTGCGGCATCAAAGATTACCAAGCTATAGCTTTGGCCAATTCCTACAGTATTGACACTGTGGTTTGTGATCATCACCAGCCCTCGAAACAACTTCCAGAAGCATTTTCCATTTTGAATCCAAAACAAGAAGATTGCAACTATCCGTATAAGGAACTCTGTGGTTGCGGTGTTGGATTTAAATTGATTCAAGCCCTTTCTTTAAAATGGGACCTTTCTATTGAGGAGCTCTGTCCTTATTTGGATTTTGTCGCTTTAGCCATAGGAGCAGACATGGTTCCTTTAGATGGTGAAAATCGAATTTTAGCCTATTGGGGGATGCTTCAAATACAAAAAGGAGAACGCATTGCATTTAGAACCCTTCTAGGAGATCAAAAACAACTCGATGAACTTTCCTTAACAGATTTAAACTTTTCTCTGGCTCCAAAAATTAATGCAGCGGGAAGAATGAAACACGCCGAACAGGCCGTGTCTTTAATGCTGGTCAATAACGAAGAACAAGCTGTAGATCTGGCCGACCAGATAAAAAAGTACAATTTGGAGCGAAGAGCTTTAGATCAGTCGATTACCCAACAGGCGTTAAAACAGATTTCTGAGAGCGCTGCAGAAGAAAGTGCGACAACAGTAGTATACAATCCTAATTGGCACAAGGGTGTGGTCGGAATTGTTGCTTCAAAATTAATCGCGGAATTTTACAGGCCTACTATAGTACTCACAAAGGCGTCAGAAGGCGAAATAGCCGGTTCAGCACGTTCTGTTAAAGGTTACGATTTGTATGCAGCGATTGACGCCTGCTCTTCTTCCTTAATTCAATTTGGAGGGCATCAGTACGCTGCAGGATTACGCTTAAAAGAAGAAAACCTAATTGAGTTTAAGGATGCCTTTGAAACCCATGTGGCTCAAACCATAGCAACAGAGCAACAAGAAGCAGAGTTGATTTACGAGGCAGAATTAGCCATTAGTGAAATTGCGCCTAAGTTATTGCGCATTCTCAATCGTTATCGTCCTTATGGACCAAAAAACCCTCAACCCCTTTTTATTAGTACAGGTATAAAAGTTCAGGGACCCATACGATGTATCGGCAAGGATCAAACGCACTTAAAATTCAAGGTAGCACATTGTGAGGCCATCGGCTTCTCTATGGCTGATAAAAAAGTGCTTTTAAACGGGGCTGTTGATTTGGCATATCACATCGAAGAAAACAATTTTCGCAATCAGCGAAAACTTCAGTTGAGACTCGTCGACATCAAACCTTCAATGCGCTAATCGTAATAGGGTAATTCGGTCTTAGAATCTAAAGCCTTAAGTTCAATTTTACCCTTGTCAAAAACCGCATAGGTATTGTACTGTATCCAATCGCCTAAATTGAGGTATTTCGAAGAGGCATTTAATTGAATGGTCATGGGTAGATGTCTGTGCCCGTAGATGAAGTAGTCAAAGTGTTCCTTTTCTAAAACTTCAAGGGAATACTGCACTAACCATTCTTCTTCTTTACCCAAAAAGGTAATGTCGGCATCTCCAGAGATGAGTTTGTTATTCAAGGAGAGGTACTGGGCTAATCGCACGCCTAAATCTGGGTGTAAGGCTCTAAAGAGTCGTTTGCAGATAGGATTTAGAAATATTTTTTTCATGAATTTATAGCCTTGATCTCCAGGGCCTAATCCATCTCCGTGCGCGAGGTACACTCGAGACCCATTAATCGATAATTGCTGAGGTTGGTGAAAGACAGGTATGTTGAACTCTGTCGGAAAGTAATCCCTCATCCATAAATCGTGATTACCCACAAAGAGGTATACATTGATGCCAGCATCTTTGAGTTCGGCTAGCTTTCCCAAAACTCTGACAAAACCCTTTGGAACGACTTTTTTGTATTCAAACCAAAAATCGAAAAGGTCTCCAACAATAAAAAGACTGTGGCAATCACTCTTGATTTCATCCAACCACTTGACAAAGGTTTTTTCGCGTTCTCGGGAGCTTTCAGGGTCAGGTGCCCCGAAATGCTGATCACTGCTGAAGTATACTTTTTGGTCTTGTTGAAGCTTTATGTCAATCATGATTTGTTGCGATATGGCGCAAGGGCTAAGGTTGTTTGTTCGGATAAAACGAGCTTTCCGGATTCAGCTGCCCTATGTAGCATTTCCTGATCAAAATGTTCTGTTCCTTTCCAAACGGTATTTTTAAGTGCGCTTAGTGCTTCCGGATTGAGTTCGCTTAAGAATTGTACTTTTTGATTGAACAAGTTATTCAATTCGGTTTCGTCTTTGGCCACTGCAGAAAACAATCCTTTATCAAGTGCCCAATGTGAAGTGTGAAAAGTGGCAGGGTCAAAACTCAGTTTTGAAAAATGTGCGACACCAATTTTATGAATGATGACAGGTGCAATAACTAATGGCGCAATGCCTATTTGAATTTCTGACAACTTGATTTCAGCAGTATTAGATGCAATGACAATGTCAGATGCAGCAATAATTCCAACTCCACCACCAACAGCTTTTCCTTGTACTTTGGTTACAATAGGTTTTGAGCAGTTTTTCATGGCACAAAGAAGTTTTGCAAAACCACTAAAAAAGGCTTTTCCTTCTTCTGCATTTGTGATTTGCAACAGCTCTTTGAAATTTGCCCCTGCACAAAATGCTCCGCTTCCTTCACTCTTTAAGGCGATTACAGAGACGTCTTGACGCTCATTCAAATCATTGAAATACTGGGTCAATTGCTGTAGCATCGCACTGCTCATTGCATTTCCAGCTGGATTGTAAAAGCTCAATTGCGCAATACGACCGTCTTGTTTGAGTTGTACAGTTTGATTACTCATATCACAAAAATACACTTAAAGGTATCAGATTCTACGAATGTATAGTTTAAAGTAAAAATAAGGAAAGAGCGCTCGAATAATCATCCATACCCCTATAGCATACCATACCGCCATTAAATTAAACCCAAATGAATCAAAGAGGTAAAAGGATGGTAGAAAACCTATCAAGCTTGCCGTCAAGAGTGTGTTTCGCAAGAAGGCCGCTTCACCCAATCCCTTGTAAAACCCATCATAGACAAAGGCAATTGCGCTAATGGGGAAGGTAATCAACACTACAGGAAACACCTTGTCGAATTGCGTTAAGACCTCTACTTCTTCGGTAAACACATAGCCGATATAGGGTGCAGCTATAAATCCAATCAGCGTTAAAATCACCCCTAAGCTAAAAGCGTATTTCAGTATTAGACGGTTGAGGTGAAGCAGACCCTTAGCGTCTTTTGCACCTAGTAGCTTTCCGCTTAGGGCATTTGCAGAATCGCCATATCCATCGATAAAAAAGGCAGCGAATAGCCAGAGGTTAATTCCTATGGTGTGTGCGCTTAAGGAAATCGTGCCGTATTTTGCCGCTTCTTTTACAGCGAAGAGTAAGGTTAAATTTAGGGTGAGGCTTCTCAGAAATAAATTGGTCATCAATTGAAGCACCTGTTTGATTTTAGGATGAATGGGCCACCTTAAAACAAGGGTAATCGCAGGATGCTTTTTTCGAATGTAATAATAGGTACAGGCGGCCATTATAATTTGAGCTAAGAGACTTGCAATGGCAGCGCCTTCGAGACCCATAGGTGAGATTAATCCAGGCAATCCAAAAACAAGAACAAGGTCAAGAACAATGTTTATTGCGGTTCCTATAAGGGATACAATCATAGGAGAAACGGTATCTTGTAGCCCCCGGCACACCCCAAAAAGAGTGAAGCAAAAGAGCGTAAAGGGCATGCCTAATATTCGAATTTGAAGGTAGGTTGTCCCCAGTTCTAATACCTCTCCTGTGGTATTTAGTAAAACCAAGATGTTTCGGGCCAGTGGTAGACAAACGGCTATTATAAGTAGACTTAAACCGATATTAAAAAACAAGGTTTGTCCGGTCAGGGTTTTTATGGATTTTAAGTTTTGGGCTCCTTTGTGCTGAGAGACGACAGCGCCTAAAGCAGATCGCGTTTGCCCTAAAACCCAAATCAATGTCGACAAGAAGGCACCAACCGCTCCAGCGGCAGCTAAGGCTGCAGCACCTTGTTCAGGAATTCGCCCTACAATGGCCGTGTCTGTGAGTGACAACAAGGGTTCTGATATTCCTGAAATGGTTGCAGGAATGGCCAGTTGATGGATGATTTTAAAATTAACAGCTTTCATTAAAGCACAAGTTCAAAACAATAAAAAGGATATTCACTTTGCCGGTGAAAATAAATTTCCTCAAGTTGAATGTAATTTCTGTTTTTATAAAATTTTAGATTCCTTGGATTTTGAGAAAAAGTATCCAATCGAATAGAAGTAACACCTTCGTCTTTAGATTTATCTTCTGCAAAATCGAGTAATGCTCTGGCATATCCGTTTTTTTGATGAACGGGATCTACACATAGGCGATGAATATACCTGTTGTTTTTGTTTGGAGTAAGCCATTTTACATTTTTATACTCTTCGTCCATGAGGGATGAAATAACAATGACTCCGATGACAAGGGTTTGCTTTTCAATCACAAAAAGCTCCGAGCGACTGAGGTCTTTTTCAAACGCTGCTTTTGACGGATAATGTTCGTTCCACTGCAAAATACCATGATCAATCATGTGCTGCGCACAGGATTTCGCAATGGCTGTAATTCGATTGATGTCCTCAGATTTTGCTGCTCTTATTGTTGTCATTTGGATGTTAACTATGGCATGAAGACCGGCCTTATAAACTCAAATTAAAAGAAAAAATAATGCGTTTAAAAAAATAAAGGCATCCAGAGGATGCCCTTAATTACGAGCCCCAACAAGTGGGGCTCTATTAATTAGCTGGCACAAAATTAATTATTTTTTAATCTTGACCTTAGAATCTTTACTTAATTGTAAAATTTCAAGACCGACAGAAGGCCTGGGCTTTAAAAACTAAGCCCCGAATTTTCAACAAAAATTACCAAGTGCGAATGCCTTCTATTTACTATATTGCACCCTCTTTGGGGGATTAGCTCAGTTGGCTAGAGCGCTTGCCTGGCAGGCAAGAGGCCACCGGTTCGAATCCGGTATTCTCCACAAACAATAAAGTCTTGAGCAGCAATGCTTGAGACTTTTTTAATAGCCCGCAGCTTGTCCGTCTTTTCTGCTTTCAGAGGCTCCGTGGTAAACACCGTTTTCTTTATCCCACATAATGGCTTGGTAACCGCCAAAGACACCTCTTGCGTAGCCGACTTTGTGCCCTTTATCCATCAGACCTCGCACGGTAGTATATGGAATGCCAGATTCAATTCGAATCAGCCCCGTATTTTCTGTCACCCTTCCCATTGGACTGGCGCCACCGGAGTGATCCCAACGAGGAGCATCTCCAGCCTCTTGTAAGTTCATTCCAAAGTCGACCAGATTCATAACGATTTGTGTATGGCCCATGGGTTGAAAATCTCCTCCCATGACTCCAAAGCTCACCCAAGGTTGACCGTCTTTGGTAATAAAGGCGGGAATGATAGTGTGAAATGGACGTTTGTTTGGTTCAAAGGTGTTGGCTTGGTCGGGTTGTAGACTGAATAACTCGCCGCGATCTTGTAACATAAATCCAAGTTCTGGCGGAGCCATTCCTGAGCCCATACCTCTATAATTACTTTGAATCAAAGAAATCATTGTACCTGATTTATCAGCAACGGTCATATAAATGGTTTCTCCTGCAGAGATCTGACCTGCCTCATAGGTGGCGGCACGATCTCCGATTTGAGCTCTGCGTTTATCAGCGTAATCTGGATGTAACAATTCCTCTACTGGGACATCGTAAAAATCCATGTCTGCGTAGTATTTGGCCCTATCTTCAAAGGCTAATTTTTTGGCTTCTGTAAAGAGGTGCAAATGTTCTGCACTTCCAAAAGGGATGTTTGAAAAGTCAAATCCGTCCAAGATTTGTAGCATCTGAAGGGCAGCCATTCCTTGTCCATTAGGAGGCAATTCCCAAACGTCGTACCCTCTGTAATTAACTGAAACGGGTTCTACCCATTCAGACTTGTGATTGGCCAAGTCTTTCTTAGAGAGAAAGCCTCCCTGTTCTTTGAAAAAGGCATCAATGGTCTTTGCAATTTTTCCTTTGTAAAAAGCATCTCTTCCTTTTTCGGCTATGAGTCTATAGGTGTTTGCCAGGTATGGATTTTTATAAATCTCACCTTCTTTGGGTAGCTTTCCGCCGTTTTGATCGATATAGGTTTCTTTGATATTTGGAAATCCCTTGGATTGAAAAAAGGGTACGGTGCGATTCAGGTACCAGGCGATAAGTTCAGTGAGCGGGAATCCATTCTCGGCATAAGCGATTGCCGGAGCTAAGATTTCAGTCATGGGTTTCGACCCAAATTTTGAATGCAGTTCAAACCAACCGTCTACAGCACCTGGAACACTTACGGGTAGGGGTCCGTGGGATGGAATTTTACTCATCCCATTTTCTTTGAAATAGTCTAAAGTAAGGGCTGAGGGGGAACGTCCACTGGCATTTAACCCGTGTAATTTTTGTGATTTTGAATCCCAAATAATGGCAAAAAGGTCACCTCCGATTCCGCAACCAGTTGGTTCCATAAGGCCTAAAGCGGCATTGGCTGCAATGGCTGCATCAATAGCATTTCCGCCATTTTTTAAAACGTCTAATCCAATTTGTGTCGCCAAGGGATGACTTGTGGCCACCATTCCGTTTTGGGCGAGAACCTCTGATCGCGTGGCAAACAATTCACCGGTTATGCGGTCCTGAGCAGCGGCAAAAGGTATGATGCCTGCTAGAAGAAGTCCGAGAATATTCTTTTTCATAGTTATGGGTTTTTTGATGAAATCATTTCAATTTGAGCGGCTGAAACCATATCATTTAATTTGGCTACGGACTCACTCATGAGTTTGTCAAGTGCTGTGAGCTCTGTTTGAAGCTCGGCCGAAATCTCCTTAAAAAAGGCTTGGGCCTGATCGGTTGGAGGATAATCTCCTCGTTGAGAATCGGCTAGTAAAAAGGCGATGCGGTTGTTAATACGGATTCCGTAATTCAAAGGATCTTGTCTACTTTGATTTTTGGTCATATGAATGTTGTTTTCGATACGACTTAAGTCCTTTTCGAAACTGCTGATATAAGCTAAAAGGTCTGTATTATTCTGCGCTTTTTGTTTGAGGTAACCTAAGTCTTTTTGAACCCGGCGAATCTCGATTATGGCATTGTTTGCTCGGCTTACTTCATCCCTTACACTTATTAAGAAATCGAATTGTGCCTTGTAATCTTCATCGGTGTTGGAGAGTCTAGGGTCTTTGACTATTTGAAGGACTTGTTCGACAACTTCTCCGTTGTAATTTAGTCGAATCGTGTACTCCCCTGGTACAGCCTTAGGCCCTACATTTGGAGAAGAGTAAAAGACCATTCCTTTAAATGCTTGAAAACCTGGATACCTCATATTCCAAACCATTCTGTTTGAACCTGATTTCACTTTTAAGGGGATATCTGCATTAGGATTTAAGCGATTAGCCTTGGCTTTGTTTGAAAAACGTTGAATGAGCTCACCGTCTTTTTCTCTAATTTCAATACTGACCTTATCGTCTTCTTTGAGCTCTTTTATGTAGTAATTTAAAATGGCGCCGTTGGGATGGTTTTCTCCAACCAATTTGTAATTGGTGCGCCCCCAACTGCCTGACTGTTGCATGCGATAAGCTTGATCGGGTTTATAGAGGTGAAAAGAAGCGTTCTCTAAATCTTTGCTCAATTGATGAAGCGGGGTGAGGTCATCAATCATCCAAAAACTACGACCATGTGTGGCAGCGATTAAATCATTGTCACGAACGTGAAGGTCTCGAATAGCGGTGATTGGAAGATTCAGTTGAAATGAATTCCAACTTTTTCCGTCGTCAAAAGAAACATACATTCCCCATTCGGTTCCTGCATATAGCAATCCTTCTCGAGTAAGATCTGAACGTATAGCTCTAGTGTAATGATTTGACGGAATGCCTGTCGTTATGGTTTCCCAAGTCTTGCCGTAATCTGTGGTTTTGTACAAATAGGGGGTGTAGTCACCGAACTTGTATGAGGTAGCTGCAACATAAGCCGTTCCCTTTTGAAAAGGACTGGGGTCAATGCAGTTGATCATATTCAATTTTGGACTCATTGAAGCAGGAGGCGTGACATTTTCCCATGATTCTCCATTGTTTTTACTCAGGTGAATTAATCCATCATCACTTCCGACCCAGATGACTCCTTCTTCAACAGGAGATTCGTTTATGGCAAACAAATTAGAGTAAAATTCAGCACCTGTATTGTCTTGTGTTATAGGTCCTCCTGAAGATTTGATGGTCTCGGGAATAGCTCTAGTCAAATCTGGTGAAATGGTTTTCCAAGTTTGTCCTCCATTGGTGGTTTGATGCAAGTAGTTGGAGCCGGCGTACAATTTGTTCGAATCGTGAATACTAAACTTTACGGGAAAATTCCAGTTGAAACGATACTTCATGACTTCTGCTCCTGAACCTGCAGGATTGTCGGGCCACACATTGACTGAACGGGTTTGATCTGTACTGTGGTCTTTGCGCATCATATAGCCCTTGTAGGTTCCGCCATAAACGATGTCATTGTTGTTTGGGTCAGGTGCTAAATGCGCGCTTTCACCACCAGCGGTGGACTCCCAGTCGCTCTCACCTATACTTGAGCCCGATGTTCTGTGGGCGATTCTAATGGTACTGTTATCTTGTTGAGCACCGTATATACGATAGGGAAAAGCATTGTCGGTAGTGACTCTATAAAACTGTGCAGTGGGCTGGTTGTGATAGGTAGTCCAATTGTTTCCACTGTCGTTAGAAATTTGTGCTCCACCGTCATCAGCAATTGCCAATCGATTATTGTTGTTGGGATCTATCCATAAGTCGTGGTGATCACCGTGAGGGGCATTTTTTAAGGTAAATGTTCTACCTCCATCTGTTGAAACACCATAGCTCACATTCATTACATAGACTTTTTCTTTGTTTTGGGTGTCTGCATAAATTCTACTGTAATACCAGGCTCTTTGACGTAAGGCTCTATTTTCATTTACTTTTTGCCAGCTTTGCCCGGCATCGTCTGATCTAAAAACGCCTCCGTTTGCAGCTTCAATAATGGCCCATACGCGATTCGAATCTACAGGCGAAACAGTGATTCCGACGATTCCCCAAGGCCCTTTAGGTAGACCAGAATGGGTAGAGATATCGGACCAGGTGTCTCCTCCATCAAAACTTTTAAAGAGCTTACTGCCAGGGCCACCACTGTCCATACGATAACCATTTCGTTTCATTTCCCAGGTTGCGGCATACATTATTCGTGCATTGTTTGGATCTAAGACCAAATCGCCTGCACCTGCTTTGTCGCTCTCGTAGAGTATTTTTTCCCAGTTTTGCCCGCCGTCTTTGGAGCGATAAACGCCTCTTGTCTCATTGGGCTTCCACAGGTTTCCAATTGCGGCAACATATACTAAATCAGGGTTTTCAGGGTGAATTCTAATTCTTGAGATGTGCTCAGAATCTTTTAAACCGATAAAATTCCAAGTTTTTCCGGCGTCTAAGCTTTTCCACAAGCCTTTTCCAGATGAGACATTTCCTCTTAAGGTCTGCTCTCCTTCTCCGACATAGATGATATTCGGATCTGATTCTGAAACGGCTACAGCACCAATGGAACCTCCAAAATATCCATCAGAGATGCAAAACCAGGTATTTCCGGCATCTTCTGTTTTCCAGACTCCTCCGCCGGCAGTGCCCATATAATAGATATTAGGATTGTTTAGCACTCCTGTTACTGTTCCTGCTCGACCTCCGCGAAATGGGCCTACGAGCCTCCACTCCATGGCGTTGTAATAGTCTTCAGCGTAAGAGACTTGCGCTTGTTTCTTGTTTTTTTTGCGTTGTGCATTGACTTCTGTAGTTTGAAATCCGAGCAGGCAAAATGCGAATAGAAAAAGGTATGGCTTCATAATTAGTGTTGTTAGTGCTAACAAATTAGTGATAAAAATGAAAAATAAATAGTCTTTTAGAGTCCTTAGTATTGAGATTCAGTCTTTTGAATGAATGGATGTTGTGGGTCTAAAAGTTCTTCAGCAATTTGATAAATCGCCTTCTCAAGCTTGTCAAAATCTGTAGCCGTAAGTGTTGTTCGTGAAGTTTTACTTCCGGTACTGATTTTTAACGGAAGAAATTCATCAGTTCTCGAGCTTATAATCTGAGCGCTCATCGGTAGTGCACAGGCCGATTTTTTGTGATACATATAGGCGTACATCAACAGCTGAAAGGCTTTTTGTTTAGTGGGGAGTAACAATTGATCTTCAAACTCTTCACTTAAACTCAGTTCACTTGCACTGGCTGCACCCGTTTTATAATCGATGATCTGAATGATACCTGAAGATTGTTCTACGCGGTCAATCGTTCCTTTGAGTTGAATTTCTACTCCATTGTTTGAACCTAAGGCAATGCTTAACTTTTCTTCTAAACCGAGTAGAATAGGCTCTTCATGAATAAGGCGTTTCTTATCGAGTTCGATTAATTGAGTCAAGTATTTAAGTAATACATTGCGAACGAGAATTCCTTTCCCTTTGGAAAATTCAAAACCCTTTGCTTCTTCATCACAGGCCTCATTTAAGTACTTCGCCAATTCCTTTGTTGACTTTGTCAGGCTTTCAGGAGTCAAGCGGCTGTTTAGTAGCGGCTGGTAGGTTTTTTCCACAGCAAGGTGCAGCAAGGTTCCGAATAGATTGGCTGGAATGTGGTCTTCTATTTTTTCTGTCTCTTTAACGCCGACCAGGTATTTTTTGTAATAGTTGAGCGGATCTTTGATGTAG
>Ga0213864_10000076_pt1 | contig 39915 bp, 45 predicted proteins | sample PICome_5_FD_160078 | JGI IMG/M metagenome (GOLD analysis project Ga0213864, IMG submission 160078) | Coastal seawater microbial communities near Pivers Island, North Carolina, United States - PICO247 | ecosystem: Environmental > Aquatic > Marine > Coastal | place: USA: North Carolina... | reverse complement strand
TAAATATAAAATTATTTTTAAAATATAAAATTATTTTTATAAAATATTTTTTAAAATATAAAATATTTTTTAAATTTTAAAAATGATCTCTCTTAAAAAGATCTTTCTGTAAAAGATCACTCTGTGAAAAGTGATCACTCTAAAAAAGATCTTTCTGTGAAAAAAGATCACTCTGAAAAAAGATCACTCTGAAAAAAGATCACTCTGAAAAAAGATCACTCTTAAAAAGATCTTTCTGTGAAAAGTGATCACTCTTAAAAAGATCTTTTTATAAATATAAAATTATTTTTAAAATATAAAATTATTTTTATAAAATATTTTTTAAAATATAAAAATCTTTTTAAATCTTAAAAAAGATCACTCTTAAAAAGATCACTCTTAAAAAGATCACTCTGTGAAAAGTGATCACTCTTAAAAAAGATCTTTCTGTAAAAAAGATCTTTCTTAAATATTTTTTTTAAATATAAAATTCTTTTTTAAATATAAAATTAACTTTATAAAATATTTTTTTAAAATATAAAAATCTTTTTAAATCTTAAAAAAGATCTTTCTGAAAAAAGATCACTTTGTGAAAAGTGATCACTTTTAAAAAGATCACTCTGTGAAAAGTGATCACTCTTAAAAAGATCACTCTTAAAAAAGATCTTTCTGTAAAAAAGATCTTTCTTAAATATTTTTTTTAAATATAAAATTCTTTTTTAAATATAAAATTATCTTTATAAAATATTTTTTTAAAATATAAAAATCTTTTTAAATCTTAAAAAAGATCTTTTTATAAATATAAAATTATTTTAAATTATAAAATATCTTCTTGTGAAAAATAATCACTTTTAAAAAGATCCACTTATAAAAAAGATCTTTCAAATAAAAAAAAGTATATAAAGAATTACGAATATTATTAAATGATGTGTGTTATAACCCACCTTTTAGATACCAATTATTTCAAACATTCATACAAAAATGTACTAATGTTGGTACTTTATAATAATTAAAAAATAAAAAACTAAACCCTTGAATTATTATTTTATCACTATCAATATAAGGCTTATTTTTTATCCATTCTAATGTATTCTTATTTTTATTTACAATTACTTTATAGTTATTATAAAATAATTTACTTTCATTAAAAATATTATTATAAGATTTTTCTAGATTCGTTATATTTAATTTTTTATTAAATGATTTTATCCAAATTGTATTATAATCCACATATAATTTTAAATTATTTAAAATTGGTTTTGATATTATAAATTTTATTAAATCATTAAAAACTTGATATTCTATATCATTAAATAAATTATTCAAAATATATGATGGTACTATCGTTTTATCTATATAATTAATATAATTTAAATTTTCTAAATATTTATTTGTATCTTCTATTAAATAATCCATATTATTATCATTCCCTTCTATATATAATATATATTCTATTAGATATTTTGCTATTTCTTCTGATAAATAACTATTATTATATAATTTTTCATCTTTTAAAAATTTTCCTATTATATTTGTTTCACCATTTGATATTGAATCATGATAATTATTTTGAGATATTAAATGAATACATGAAGAATTCTTTTCAATTTCATCATTTAAATTAAAAACATTGATAAATTTATCTCTATCTCCTAGAATAACCAAAGTTTTTTTTAATGGTTCTTTTTCTAATTTACCAAAACCAAAATATAATTTTTTATTACTATTATGAGTTGCACCATAAACTATATTTGCTTTTATATTTTTATCATACCTATCTTTTAATACTTGATATCCACCAGATGAATGTCCAAATAAATAGTAATTTGTTAGATTCTTTGGTTTCTTATATTTTCTAACAACATGACATTCTATACCTAATCCTTTTTTATAACCTATTTCTTGTATTAAATTTACAAATTTATTATAATAAATAGGTTTAATATTATATCCATTCCATATTACTAATGATACATTCTTTTTGTTATTTACACTTTTATAATACATATCATCATGATTATAATATTGATTTATTATATTCTTACTTGATCTAAATATTGAACAAAAATTTAAAAATGCATTACATTGTAATATACATAATAAAAATATGATATACTTCATATTATATCTTTTATTGTTGGATATTTATAACTACTAAAATATTGTTTAAGTATCAATAATGGTTCATCATGTTCTAATATTTTATTCATTAAATATTTATCTTTTAATAATTTATTTGTAGATTGTTTATTAAATTGCATATAATCCTGATATAAAATTAATGATGTCATTATTTTTACTATATGTTTTCCAATAAAATTATTCATATAATTATGTCGTACGGTTACAAACCATCGTGTTTTATTCTTTTTTATTGGTAACATTGATACACCTACTATCATTTTTGAAAATTTATTACCTATCTGAACACACGACCATGTTGTACTTGGATATTCAAACATATTAAAATTATATGTACTTGATTTATTTTTTAATTGAACATCATAACTTATCTTTTTTATATTATTTTTTAAATAATATTCAAAAGATATACCTGTTTTTTTAGGATATTTATATACCTTAAAATTTGTTGGTTTAATATTACTTCCAAAACCAAATAAAGAATTATGAACATATTCTGGATGATGTAAATCCATTGAATTATAAGCACAATAAGGTAAATCTTCATTCATATCAATCTGTAAATAACTTGTCATAAAATTATCATTATATTGAAATGGAACTGTCGGAGGAATACATTTTATATTTGTATCCATAGACCACCAAAGTTTCCCATCATGTTCTTTTACTATTCCAAAACTATCTGTTTTTGAATGTTTTAATCCATGATAAGGACATACTAGACAACCATTCTCAATATTTCCTTTATCTAATGTTGAACCTAAATGCTTACATATATTTATTGTTGATATTGTTTCATTCATTTTATTTTTCCATACTACTAATGGTATATCACCTATATTACATCTATAGGGTTTTTTTAAATTTATTTCATTTGTAATACCTATACAATTCCATTGATTCAATATTGGATTAAAACAATTTATTTCTTTAATTAAAAATAATAAAATTAATAACTTCATTTTAAATTAACTATTAATAATATTTTCTTATGCATAAAAAATAATTTTAAAATATATCTAAAATGTTCATACAACCTATAATGCAATTGCAAAAACCACAACTTAAATTTACTAAAGCTTTTAAATCTGGTACAAATGTTGGTTTTTCTTTAGGTATATCTACTTGTTTATTTACATCTATTAAAGATCCTAATTTATTTTTTCTTGATATTTTAATGGGAACTTATACATATGGTATAGATCGTGAAGATACAGATAACTTATTTATATATGATTTAATCTTTTTAATTATTTCATTAATGTTATCTAAAAATAATTATACATTCTCATTTATTCCAATTGTTTTATTAACTAGATATTATAAATATTATAAAAAACATTTAAATGTTTTTAAACCATGGTTTATTACTATTTTATGGTCTTTATGTGTTATTGTATTACCTTATATTTATAAATATCAATATTTTAATATTGAAGAACATAAATTTAACTTATTTGCATTTTCATTTTTAATTTATTCTATGACAAATTTTGAAGATAAAAAAGATATTAATGATGATAAATTAAATAATATTAATACTCTTGCTGTTTATTTAGGTAATAGTAATATTAATTATATTATTATATTTAATATATTTTGTTTTATCATTAGTTTATTTAATTAAAGAATTACACTTTCATAATGTTTATAATCTAATAATTGATGAAGTATTATTATTTCTTCATTTTGACTTTTGATAATACGATAAGCTAAATAAATCATAAAATCATTATTTGTATTTTTTAATAATATTTTACTCATATCTACTGCTACTTGATGATGTGGTATCATATGTTCTATATATGATTTTTCTGTTAATTTCATATGTTTCAAATGTTCTTTATGTTTTTTTGGATCAAAGAAATGTGGATCACAATAAGTTTGTGATAATTCTATTTTATTTGGAATTGTAATATCAGATACTGTTGTTATATATTGAGGTGACATTTTGATTTTTGTATCCGATACATATGGTAATTTATCTTTTATTTCTTTCATTAATAAAATTTCATATTTTTGAGTCCAAATTAATTTTCTTAAAATATCATGCATTATTGGTGATTTTGTTTCTTTTAATAACATTTCACTTATATCTACTGCTACTTGATGATGTGGTATCATATGATTTAGATATTCTAAATCTGTTAATTTACTATTACAAATTGTAATATTATTGTTTTGACTAAATAATTCTCTATTCATTTTATTATTCAAATAAATATTACTGTATATAGTGTAATTATAATAAATTAAAATTATTATTATTATTATTATTAATATTGTATAATAAAGTATCATATTTTAAAATACTACTCTTTGATTTTTTAAATTATTATTTTTTTTATTTAAATTCTGGAAAACACTTCTTATATCTGCTTTACAAAATGGACATGTCGGTTCTTTTAACTTTAATATACATAACTCACATATTGAAGCAACACAATTTGTACATAAATATCCTTTTACATTTGAATCACATATAGTACATTCTGTTTTTTCTTTTATACAACAATCAAAAAAAGTATTGATATTTTTATCTATGATTCCATTTGTTAATCCTTTTAAATAAATATTATTATGAATTATAATCATTACATCATCTGTTAAATTATATTCCAATATCTTAAAAAAACTAAATATCGTTATTTTACTTATTTCATTCATATCTCTTGTAAAACATATTAGTACTCTTTTATTGCTATTATTATTCAAAAAATCATATAAATAATTTAAATTATTTAAAATTAAATTACTGAAATTTAATATTTTAAAATTATTATAATTAAATTTATTTATTAAATTATAAATTTTTATTTTATTATTCATAAATTTTTAAATATTTTATATATTATATATATTATTAATATTATTTGAAACAAATTTGTTATTATTAAACATTTACTATTTATTAAAAATCCATAAGTTGTCCATAATATTACACCAAAGAAGAATATAATAAAAGTCCCTAAACTTAAATCATTAGTTTGGTTTGTTTTATAAACCTTTATTGCTTGTGGTAAAAAAGCTATTGTTGTTAAAATACCAGCACTAAATCCAATTATTTCTGGATTTATCATTTATTATATAAAAATGATTATATTATATAAATATTTATAATGTATTCTATAACAGCTATTCAAGCAGTTCATATTTTTAAATTTAGAAATTTTAAAATCAATAATAAAAATGATTTTACAAACGAAATCGCAGATAAATTTAAAATTACAAATAAAGCTGTTCGAGATATATGGAATTTAAGAACATGGAAAAAAACTACTTATCCATTTTGGACAGATATTGAAAAAAAAAATAAAAATCCTTTTAAAATTACTAGAGGAAGACCTAATTCTAAAAATAAAAATAATAACGCTAGTTTTAACAAATGGTTTCAAAATACTAATAATTTTTTATTAAAAGAAAAACGTAAAAAAATTATTGAAGAAATAAATAATCTGGAATCTACATTTACACCTCATTTTTTAAATATGAATAATAATCATTATTGCAATTTAAAAAAATCATTAAAAATATTAAATAAAAATATTTAATAAAAGTTTCCACGGTGTAAATATCATATAAAAAAATATTAATATATTAATCACTATATGATTACTGATATTGAAAATCTAAAACATTCTAATACACATAAAGATATTGTATTTAATGATAAAGAATTCAATATTATTAAAAATGAATTTGAAAATAATTATTTAAATTTTAAAACTAATAATGATATTCATAAATTTCAAAAATATATTCAAAGAAATTATAAAATAACTTTATCAAAAGCTAATTTAATAATTTTTTATAATTATTTTAATTTAAATAATTTAAATTTGAAAAATTTAATAACAAAAAAGAAAAATAAATCAAATTCTGGTGTTATAGTAATAACAATTTTAACAAGTGGAACACCAGAATATACTGATAATAATGGTGACAAAGTAATTGGTAAATTTAGTTGTAAGCATGATTGTGCTTACTGTCCAAATGAAAAAGGTCATGAAGGTAATAATTGGGTTGATCAACCAAGATCTTATTTATATTCAGAACCTGCTGTTTTAAGAGCAAATGAAAATAATTTTGATCCAGTTCTACAATTTAATGCTAGGGTTTCAACCTTAATTAAAATGGGACATATTGTTGATAAAGTTGAAATTATTATACTTGGTGGGACATGGTCTAATTATCATATTAATTATAAAGATAATTTTATTACTTCAATATATTATGCTGCTAATTCATATTATAATAAAAGAGAAATGTTATCTCTTGAAGAAGAAATTAATTTAAATGAAACTTCTAATATTCATATAATTGGATTAACATTAGAAACTAGACCTGATACAATTAATTTAAATGAAATTAAAAATTTTAGACGTTATAATTGCACTAGAGTACAATTAGGTGTTCAACATACCAATAATGATGTTTTAAAAAAAATTAAAAGAGGACATTCAATTGAAAAAGTATTTTATGCAATAAAATTACTAAAAGATAATGGATATAAAATAGATATTCATTTAATGCCAAATTTACCTGGTTCTAGTTATGAATTAGATAAAGAAATGTTAGATTTTTCTTTATATGATGAAAGAATACAAGTTGATCAATATAAAATTTATCCAACTGCAATAGTTCCATGGACAAAAATTAAAGAATGGTATGAAGATAAATCCTATATTCCTTATGATGATCTTTTATTATATAAATTAATTAAAGATTTTAAACAAAAAGTTCAAAAATGGAAAAGATTAAATAGAATTATTAGAGATATTCCATCAACTTATATATCTGGTGGATATAAACATCAATATGTTAATATGCGTCAATTATTACAAGATGATATGAAAAAGAATAATTGGTCTTGTCAATGTATTAGATGTAGGGAAATTAAAGATAATTATGTTAATGATAATGAAATTAAATTAGATATTCAACATTATAAAGCATCCTCTGGTACTGAATATTTTATTTCATTTGAAACTACAAAATATTTAATTGGATTTTTAAGATTACGTTTAAATGATAATAATCAATTAGAACAATTAGAAATATTAAAAGATTGTGCATTAATTAGAGAATTACATGTTTATTCTAATCTAAATAATGTTGGTAATCATATCTTAAATTCTTATCAACATAAAGGTTTTGGAACTAAATTAATTGAAACTGCTGAACAAATTGCAATTAATAATGGATATAAAAAGATGGCTATAATAAGTGGTACTGGTGTAAGAAATTATTATAGAAAATTTGGTTATGAATTACAAGAAACGTTTATGATAAAAAAAATGATTCCATAAATAAATTCATTAAATAAAAATGCGCAAAAAATTACTAAAAGAATTACCCGAAGAATTGAAAAAATCTTTAAAAAATATTGAAGAATGTATTTATAATATGATGAAAGATAATGATAAAATAAAATTTAAAAAACTAGATTTTTTAGAAAAGGAAGGATTTTATGAAAACAAAAAAAATATTTATGAGTAAAAATAAAATGCGGAACCTGTTTAGATTTGATAATGAAAATTTTAGTCAATCAGAATTAAATAATTATATATCTAGTAATAAAAAGTTATTTAAATTAAAACAAACATTAATTAAATTAAATAATCTAGATAAAAATAATTATAAACACGTTATTTATGGAGGTTCAACTAGTTGTTGTAAATTATTGTGTGGATTACTTACTATATTAGGATACGAAAATATATATGATGAAAATCATAAAATTAAAAATAAAGATAGTAATTATTTTGCTTTTTTAACATTTGGTAATGTCTATCAAAAACAATTATCCAAAAGAACCACACAAAATATAAAAAAAATCTTTAATTCTAGACCAGATAATATTAATGGACAAAAAATTAAATTTATTATTATTGATCATTATTATAAAGAAGGATTAGATTTATTTGATGTTAAATATATGCATATCTTTTCTAAAATTTCTACAATTAATGAAGAAAAACAAATTATAGGTAGAACTCGTAGAATGTGTGGTCATATTGGATTACCTCTTGGAACTAAACAATATGTATATAGTTATTACGAAACACCAGTTTCAAGTAATACTTTTTCAAATGAATTAACAAAAATATGTTATTATGCATCAGTTGATTATTTAGATCCATTAATTGGAACTATATCATTTGATGATAATTTAATAAAATTATTTTTTGGTGAATATTTTCATACATTAAAATCTAATTTTGATAATAGAGAAGAAGATAATATTTTTATGAAATATAAAAATGTTACATTAGGTGGTGGATTTGAAAATTTTAGAAAAAAAATTAAATCTAATTATCCAGAAATATATAATATATCTCATGATGGTTGTAATCAAACAACATTTAAATTAACACCAACACAAAAATTTGTAAAAAAATATTTTACACCAACTACTGATATTAAAGGTTTATTATGTTGGCATTCAACTGGTTCTGGTAAAACTTGTTTAGGATTAGGTGTTGCTAATAGTTTTATTAAAAAAGGCTATACTGTTATTTGGGTATCCAGAAGTTCATTATTAATAGATATTAGAAAAAATTTAGTTAATTGCTATGGTTCAGATTTTTTAGATCAAAATTTATTAACTATGGGATATAGAACATTTAGTAATATGTTAAATAAATCAAATCAACTTTATAGTAAATTAAAGAAAAAAGGTAAAGAAGATTTATCTAAAACATTAATTATTATTGATGAAGCACATAAATTATTTGATGATTCACTTTCAGCTAATGAAAAACCAGATATTGATATATTAAAAGATAAAATTAAAAATAAAACATGTAGATTATTATTAATGTCTGCTACACCTTTTATTAATGAACCAATGCATTTAATAAAATTACTTAATTTAATACTTTATGATAAATTACCAGAAAATAAAACTGAATTTACAAATTCTTTTTTACAATCAGATGGTATTAATTTTACTATTAAAGGAGCTACTGAATTTATCAATAAAATACATAAAAACATATCATATTTAGATTTAACTAAAGATTTATCAAAATTTGCAATTCAAGTTAGAATAAATATCTAATTAAAAAACATATTTGAAGGATTTTTTTTATCTAATGTTAATCTTTTACGAATAACATTATTAACCTCTTTTTTATAAATATGTTGATTATTTAATAGAATAATTAATCCATTTGTCCATATAATAATATTATTTAATATACTTTCTAATTTATTATATTCTTCCAGAGTTAATAATTCTTTTTTATTTATTAATTTTTGAAATCTTGCATTTTCATTTTTATTTCTAATACATAAATAATCTATTATTTTATGTTTTAAATTTAAATTTTTGAATTCCAAATTTCTAATTTGATCTATTTTATCTTGACAAAATGTATTCGCTATTGTTAATGCAATTATTTTTACTACCTTTTTTATATTGTTATTACAATTTAATGTTTTTATTAAACTATTTGCTAAATTATCATAATTAATTAATTTTAATTTATTAATATTATCATAACAATCTTTCAATAAATTAATATCTACATTTTCATTTTCTATTTTATATTTTAATTGAATATTATCATTTATTAAATTATAATCCATTTTATATTTTTATATAAAATGAATTCATTTTTTTTATATATTGAAGACACAAATAATGATTTCAGTTAATAATGTTAAAAAAATATTAACTAATAATTTTGTTAATAATGATATAATTCGGTTAATATTAATTTCTTATTGGAATATTATTCCTAAAAAAAAGATACTTCGAAATTGGATTGATATTAAAAAAATTAATTGGAGTTATTTGTCTGGTAATGAAAATGCAATTGATATATTAAAAGAAAATAAATTAGAAATAAATTGGGATTTTTTATCTAAAAATCCAAATGCAATCGATTTATTAGAAGAAAATTTAGACAAAATTAATTGGTATTTATTATCTGGAAATCCAAATGCAGATAAATTATTAAAAAAAAATTTAAATAAAATTAACTGGTATAATTTTTGTTATTATACTAACAACTCTGAATTATTATTTAATAATTTAGATAAAATTGATTGGTCTATACTTTCACAAAATAAAAATGCAATTGAAATATTAAAAGAAAATTTACACAAAATTGATTGGGATGAATTATCTTTAAACAAAAATGCAATTGATATATTAGAAGAAAATAAAAACAAAATTAATTGGGATTCTTTATCATTAAATGAAAATGCTATTCATTTATTAGAAAAAAATAAGGACAAAATTAATTGGTGTTATTTATCACTAAATAAAAAAGCAATTAATTTATTGGAACAAAATTTAGACAAAATTAATTGGGATTTTTTATCCAGAAATGAAAATGCTATTCATTTATTAGAACAAAATATTGACAAAATTAATTGGAATCAATTATCACTAAATGAAAATGCTATTGATTTATTAGAAAAAAATAAGGACAAAATTAATTGGTGTTATTTATCACTAAATAAAAAAGCAATTAATTTATTGAAACAAAATTTAGAAAAAATAGATTGGATTGGATTAAGTGAAAATCCAGAAATATTTATTGATGAAAAAATGCCTTATATATAATAAAATGAACAAAAAATGCAATCATAATAAAAATAAAAATAATTGTATTATATGTTCTCCTAATTCTTTTTGCGAACATTTTAAAATAAAAAAAAATTGTAAATTCTGTAAAACTTCTATATTATGTATTCATAATAAATATAAATTTAATTGTTCAAAATGTAATTCATGTTCTCATAATATAAATAAAAATCAATGTATTATATGTAATCCAAAAAGATATTGCGAACATTTAAAACAAAAATCAAAATGTAAAATATGTAATACTCAAATTATATGTGTTCATAACAAAATTAAATATAATTGTAAAATATGTTATCCTAGTTTAAAATGTATTCATAATAAAGTTAAATATAGATGTAAATTATGTTATACTAATTTTTTTTGCAAACATAAAAAAATAAAATCTAAATGTCAATTATGTACAGAACAATTTATTAGTGATATCTTAAAAAATGATTGATTATAATAATTATATATAAATGAATATCAAAATTGTTAAATTATTATTAATAAAAACTAAAAAATTAAATATCAATACAATCGAAATTATATTAAAAAAGTATTGGGATTTACTTCCAAAAAGAAAGAGAATTTATGAGTGGATACCTTTAGATAAAATTTCTTGGAAATTATTATCTAAAAATCCAAATGCTATCAGTTTATTAAGAGCTAATTTTGACAAAATAAATTGGAAATTATTATCTGGAAATCCAAATGCTGTCAGTTTATTAAAAGCTAATTTTGACAAAATAAATTGGAAATTATTATCTAGAAATCCAAATGCCATAGAATTACTAACTGCTAATCTGGACAAAATTGATTGGAAATGGATATCAATAAATAAAAATAGTATTAGTTTATTAGAAAAAAATATTGATAAAATAGATACTACATGGTTATCTTACAATAAAAATGCAATTAAATTATTAAAAGAAAATAAAGATAAAATAGATTGGTCTATGTTATCTGGAAATTCTAAAGCAATTAAATTATTAAAAGAAAATAAAGACAAAATAGATTGGTCTATGTTATCTAAAAATAAAAATGCAATAGAATTACTAGAAGCTAATCAAGAAAAAATTGATTGGAAATATTTATCATGTAATAAAAATGCGATTAATTTATTGGAACAAAATTTGGATAAAATTGATTGGAAATTTTTATCTAGTAATAAAAATGCGATTAATTTATTAACAGCTAATCAAGACAAAATTGATTGGGGAGAATTATCCTATAATAAAAATGCAATAAATTTATTGAAAGTTAATCTAAACAAAATTGACTGGACAGTTTTTTCAAAAAATTCTAATCCTAATATAATTGATATAGTTAAAGAAAATTTAGATAAAATTGAATGGGATAATTTTTCTGAAAACCCTTTAATATTTTATGATGAACCAATGCCTATAGTATAAAAAAAACATATTAAATAACTTATAATGGAACTTAAAATTGTTAAAATATTTTTAAATAATTTTTTTAGTCTGGATGAATCTGAAATTATATTAAAAGAATATTGGAATTTACAGCCTAAAAAAAAAATATTAAAAGACTGGATTCAATTTGATAAAATTGATTGGCGTTATTTATGTGAAAACAAAAATGCAATAGATTTATTAGAAAAAAATTTAGACAAAATTTATTGGAAATATCTATCTTGTAACAAAAATGCTATTCATTTATTAAAAAATAATTTAGAAAAAATAAATTGGAATGGTTTAGCTTTAAATAAAAATGCAATTGAAATAATAAAAGAAAATCCAGAAAAAATAAATTGGACATTATTATCTGGAAATCCAAATGCTATACATTTATTAGAAAAAAATTTAGATAAAGTTGATTGGAAATATTTGGCTCAAAATAAAAATGCAATTTCAATACTGGAAAAAAATCAAAATAAAATTGAGTGGCGTTATTTATGTGAAAATCCAAATGCAATAAATTTACTAGAACAAAATTTAGACAAAATAAATTGGAGATTTTTATCTGGAAATAAAAATGCAATCTATTTACTGGAAAAAAATCAAAATAAAATTCATTGGGATAAATTATCAATGAATAAGAATGCTATTCATTTATTAGAAGCTAATCAAGACAAAATTGATTGGAATAATCTATCCTATAATAAAAATGCAATTAATTTACTGGAAGATAATAAGGACAAAATTAATTCTATATATTTATATCTAAATCCTTCAATATTTATTGATGAACCAATGCCTAAAATATAAAAAATGAATACTTATTTATTTTATAATTTATGATGGAACTTAAAATTGTTAAAATACTTTTAAATAAAATTCCAATATTAAATGAAAATTTAATTAATTTAATATTAAAAGAATATTGGAATTTATTACCAAAAAAGAAAATATTAAAAAATTGGATTCCATTAAATAAATTAGATTGGGATAATTTGTCTAGTAACAAAAATGCAATTAATTTATTAGAAATAAATTTAGACAAAATAAATTGGTATTTTTTATCTGGAAATATAAATGCAATCCATTTATTAGAAAAAAATTTAAAAAAAATTCATTGGAATAACTTATCTAATAATAAAAATGCAATTTCAATATTGGAAAAAAATTTAGACAAAATAAATTGGAATAATTTGTCCCAGAACATAAACGCAATTTCCATATTAGAAAAAAATTTAGACAAAATAAATTGGAATAACTTGTCCAATAATAAAAATGCAATTTCAATATTGGAAAAAAATCAAGACAAAATTAACTGGAATAATTTGTCTTATAATGAAAATGCAATTTATTTATTAGAACAAAATCTAGATAAAATTAATTGGAATAACTTGTGTTGTAATAAAAATGCAATCTATTTATTGGAACAAAATTTAGACAAAATAAATTGGGCTATATTATCTGGAAATAAAAATGCAATCTCAATACTAGAAAAAAATTTAGACAAAATTAATTGGAATAATTTATCCCATAACAAACATGCTATTTCAATACTAGAAAAAAATTTAGATAAAATAAATTGGAGATTTTTTGCAGTAAATAAAAATTCCATAGATATATTAGAAAAAAACAAAAACAAAATTGATTGGGATTTTTTATGTTATAATAAACTTGGTATTAATTTACTCGAAAAAAATAAAAACAAAATAGTGTATGAAATATTATCTCAAAATCCATCAATATTTATTGATGAATCCATACCTAATATATAAAAAAAACATATTAAATAATTTATAATGGATTTTCAAATTGTTAAAATATTTTTAAATAAATTTTTTAGTTTAGATGAATCAGAAATTATATTAAATAAATTTTGGTATTTACAACCTAAAAAGAAAATATTAAAAGACTGGATACCATTAAATAAATTAAATTGGCGTAATTTATGCGAAAATCCAAATGCAATAGACTTGTTAGAAGAAAATAAAGACAAAATTGATTGGAATTATTTATCAAGAAATCCAAATGCAATTAATTTATTAGAAGAAAATAAAGACAAAATAAATTGGAAATTATTATCTAAAAACCCAAATGCTATTAATTTATTGGAAAATAATTTGGAAAAAATAAATTGGAGATTTTTATCTCAAAATGAAAACGCTATTAATTTATTAAAAGCTAATCAAGACAAAATTAATTGGTATTTATTATCTGGAAATGAAAATGCAATCTCAATACTTAAAAAAAATAAAGACAAAATTAATTGGAATAATTTATCTTGTAATAGAGCTGCAATTAATTTACTTGAAGAAAATCAAGACAAAATAAATTGGAATTATTTATCTGATAATAGAGGTGCAATTAAATTGTTAGAAAAAAAAATAGAAAATGAAAAAAAATTAACGGAATCCGAATATAATAAATTGGAAGATAGTTATAAAGTAAATTGGAAATTATTATCTGCAAATCCAAATGCAATCTATTTATTGGAAAAAAATTTGGACAAAATTGATTGGGATTTTTTATGTTATAATAAAAATGCAATCTATTTACTGGAAAATAATTTAGATAAAATTGATTGGGAAAATCTATCACAAAATAAAAATGCAATTAATTTACTGGAAGAAAATAAGGACAAAATTGATTGGTATTTTTTATGTTTTAATAAAAATGGAATAAAATTATTAGAAAAAAATTTTAATAAAATTAGCTGGAATGAATTATCTGAAAATCCTTCAATATTTATTGATGAACCAATGCCTAATATATAAAAAATGATTATTTATTTTATAATTTATAATGGACTTTAAAATTGTTAAAATATTTTTAAATAATTTTTTTAATTTAGATGAACAAGAAATTATATTAAAAGAATTTTATAATCTAGAAATAATAAATTTAAATTTATTAAAAAGTTTAAATTTATCAAAAGAAGAAGGTTATAATCTTCCATTTGTTAAAAAAATTATTATGACATCCGAACCAAAATTATTAAATACAAATTATCAACACATTCTTCGTCAATATTCAAAAGAAGTAGAAACTAAAAAAATAGAGATATGGTTACCTTTTGATATTTATTGATGAACCAATGCCTAATATATAAAAAATGAATACTTATATATTTTATAATTTATAATGAAACTTAAAGTTATTAAAATATTTTTAAGTAAAATTCTAATATTAAATCAAAATGTAATAACATTAATACTAAAAGAATATTGGAATTTATTACCAAAAAAGAAAATATTAAAAGATTGGATTCCATTAAATAAATTAGATTGGGATTATTTATGTTATAATAAAAATGCAATTAATTTATTAACAGAAAATATAAATTGGACAATATTATCTTTAAATCCAAATGCAATTAATATACTAGAAAATAATAAGGACAAAATAAATTGGGATTGTTTATCTGCAAACAAAAATGCAATACATTTATTAGAAAATAATAAAGAAAAAATAAATTGGGATTTTTTATCTGAAAATCCAAATGCGATTCATTTGTTAAAAGCTAATCCAGAAAAAATAAATTGGTTTTTTTTATCCAGAAATGAAAATGCAATAAATTTACTGGAAAATAATTTAGACAAAATATGTTGGTGTTATTTATCTGGAAATAAAAATGCAATCCATTTATTAGAAAAAAATAAACATAAAATAATATGGGAACATTTTTCAGAAAATGAAAATGGTATTGAATTACTAAAAGAAAATTTTGAGAAAATTAATTGGAATTTCTTATCAGGTAATCCAGGTGCAATTGATTTATTAGAAAAAAATAAGGATAAAATTAATTGGAAAATATTATCACAGAATCATGAAATATTCATTGATGAACCAATGCCTATTATATAAAAATGAAATTATTAATATTTTTATAATTAGATGATTCTAAAAAATATACTATATAAAAAATTTAAAAAAGATGATATAGTTGATATAATATTAAATAAATATTGGCAAGAAAAAGTTTGTAAAATATTCAAATGTTCTGCACGAAGTTTAATGAGATGGTTGATAATTTTTTATATTAATCTTTTTTATTATACTTTCTTAAACCATTCATTTTGGCTACAAAAATATTCATTATTTGTAACATGTCTTTTACCAACTCTTGTTCTGGTTCTATATTATGTTCCTTGTTTACAATTGTTATTTTTCCATTCGAGTATTCTTTTATCAGATCCTCAATTAGTTCAAACCCAAATCTACAAAGACGATCTTTATATGCAACTACAACTTCTTCTATTTTTCCGTTGATTGCCCATTTTATTATTTTTCTTAGCCCTGGTCTGTTTAAGTTCAATCCTGAACCTATATCTTCAATCAAAAGATGTTTTGGAAAACGTTTTAACATATACGCTTTTTGTCTGCTTAAATCATCTTTTTGATTATGAGATGATACTCTTACATATATAATTCGTAGTCGTTCATTATCTTCATTATAGTGTCCTTCTAGATTTTTATAATTTAAGAACTTTTCAACATTATATAATCTTTTGTTTCCAGGTGTTCGAATTGTATCAATTTTACCTTTTGCATCCCATTGATATAGTGTTCTAATATGAACACCTAATTGTTGAGATGCAACTTTACCTGTAACGTACTTCTCCATACTATAACAAATATATAAAGTAATATTTCTTTATATACATTTATATATATTTATATATATTTATATAAATTAAAGTATATAAAGAAATGTTAATTAATAAAAATATGTAAGAAAGAACAACTGAAGTTGCTCTAATGAAAAAACACAAAAAACTTATAAATAACATAAAGAATCATTATGATGATTTATGGATACCAGATTATAATATAAATTACATTAATATTAATCCTAACCAATGTTATGATACATTATATTATAAATCTTCAGCTTCTTTACATTTTGAAAATAACCTAAAAATTCAAAAATCCAAAAACATAACTCAGTACAGTTACTGCAAAAAAATAAAGGTTATTTTTAACTCAAAACAAAAAAAGCTTATTGATACATGGTTCAATGCGTGTACAATTATGTATAATGAATCAATTGATTATATCAAGACCAATATGGTATTAGACTATAAAATTTTAAGGACATATCATTTAAAAGAAGTTAGAGATGAAATTGTTAGAAAGTCTAATATTCCTGTACATGTAATAGACTGTGTCATTAAAACAGCTTGTGCAATGTACAAATCAGCTCTTACTAATTACAAACAAGGTCATATCAAATATTTTAGAATTAGAAAACTTAAACATAATAGACCAAGAAAAGTGATGGAGATAGAACCAGCATATTTCAATTATAAAAATAAAACATCCTTATTTTATAGAAAAATAGGAGAGGTTAAATATATATATAATGGAAAAGAAATAAAACTTGAAAAAATCCAAAGAGCATGTAACTTACAATACGATATTAATAGAAAAGAATACTACTTATTTGTTCCATTCAATGATGATGTAAGTCCTAAAAGTACAAATAAAGTTGTATCTATAGACCCTGGTATTCGTACATTTCTCACATGCTTGTCTAATGATGAAGTTATACATATTGGAACAAATATACAAAACAAAATTAAGTATTACTTAAACAAAATAAATAGTATCCATAAAATCAAATGTAAAAAAAAAATTAAAAAGAAAATTGAAGATAGAAACATATTCAAAATACGATGTTTAATAGATGATATGCATTGGAAAAGTATTAAATATCTTACAGATAATTACAAAACAATTTTGATTGGGAATTTAAGTACCAAAGGAATTGTTAATAATAATAAAAGTAAGATAACACGAATGACTAAACGAATTGCATATGCTATGTCTTTTTACAAATTTAGACAACGTTTGGATTACAAATCAAAGTCAAAATCAACAAATTGTATTGTTGTTGATGAGGCTTACACTTCTAAAACATGTAGTAAGTGTGGAGCTATAAAATCAAATTTAGGAAGTAATAAAGTGTTTCATTGTTCAAATTGTAATCTTAAACTAGATAGAGACATTAATGGTTGTAGAAACATTTTTATGCAATGTCATTAAAAAATTCAATCAATAGGCTCGTTACAAGCCTTTAGAACTTAAAGTTATTTACAGAACGAATGGAGTGTCTTACATATAATATCAAGACATAAAAAACGAAATGGATAACTTATTTTGTGAATATTACAAAAGTGTTAATTCAGTAGTATCAAGAATTATCAAGTTCAATGTAACGGATTTATTACCAAAAAAGAAAATACTTCGTAATTGGATTCCAGAAAATAAATTATACTGGAAAAATTTATCCTATAATAAAAATGCAATTGATTTATTGAAAAAAAATCAATATAAAATACATTGGAAAGTTATTTGTTTAAATCCAAATGCCATAGAATTAATTGAAGATAAAATTCAAGAAGAAAGTTATTTTAAAAAATTTTCAGTAATTAAATTAATAACAAATTTATTATTTGATTCTAGTTTAGATTGGGTTGAATATTATTTAACAGAAGATAAATCGGCTATTCACCAGATAAAAAATTATATTCTACAATTTAATTCAGGATATATTTCATATAATTTTAATATTGCTTTTTCTTTCATTTTAGCTTCAATCATTATATCTATTTCAGTTTCATATTTGTTAGGTATATCCAATAAATATTTTGGTATTTCAATAATATAATCACTATGATGACCACATTTACCTAATCCTTGTTCGCTAACATGAAATTTTACTTTAATATTTCTTTTTTTCCAAGTTTCTAATATAAATGGAATATAATATTCTGCATTTTCTATTATTTCATTTTTATGTAATATATTATAACAATTAAAATGGTGAGTATCAAATACTATTGGTATATTTGTTATACTGGAAATATATAAACAATCTTCAATTGAGAAATTTTTTTCACAATTTTCTAAAACCAATCTTTTTTTAATATTATTTGGTAATTTATTATAATTTTCAATCCATCTTTGAATTGTTTTAGTTTTATTATTATATATTCCGCCTCCATGTATAACCATTACAGAATTATGATCTAATTCCATTAAATCTAATATATCTGCGTGATATTGTAGGTCACGAATAGTATTTTCTATTACATTTTGATCTAAACTAGCTAAACAGTTATAAGGTCCAGGATGAAAAGTTAATCTTTGATTTAGTTCTCTGGATTTATTTCCAATTTGTAATAATAAATCTTTAGCAAAATCTAATGTATAGTTTTCTGCTTTTGAATTTGAATAATGTGGAAATATTTCACTAGATAAACGAAATACTTTAATACCATTTTTTTCATTCCAATCCATCATTGTTAAAACATCATTTAGATTTTGTATAATTTTATTTTTGAGATTATTAATACCTTTGGATTCAAGTGTTTTTAAAGTAACTCTTCTGGATGTAAATATAGTTGGTTTATTTTTCCTTAATTCTAAATTTAAACAACATAATCCTAATTGTATTTTTTTATTTTCACTCATTAAAAATAACTAAATTAAAAAATCATTTTTTATATTAGGCTTTTTCTTGGTATAAAGAAATATTAATATTATTAAATGACAGTTCATTAAAAAGATCTTTCTGTGAAAAGTGATCACTCTTAAAAAGATCTTTTTTAAATATTTTTTTAAAATATAAAATTATTTTTAAAATATAAAATTATTTTTATAAAATTATTTTTTAAATTATAAAATATTTTTTAAATTTTAAAAAAGATCACTCTTAAAAAGATCTTTTTTAAAAAGATCACTCTTAAAAAGATCATTCTTAAAAAGATCACTCTGTGAAAAGTGATCACTCTTAAAAAGATCATTCTTAAAAAGATCACTCTGTGAAAAGTGATCACTCTTAAAAAGATCTTCCAGAGAAAAAGATCTTTCAGAGAAAAAGATCACTCTTAAAAAGATCTTTCAGAGAAAAAAGATCTTTCAGAGAAAAAGATCACTCTTAAAAAGATCTTTCTGTGAAAAGTGATCACACTGTAAAAAGTGATCTTTCTGTGAAAAGTGATCACTCTGAAAAAAGATCTTTCTTAAATATTTTTTTAAAATATAAAATTATTTTTTAAATTATAAAATATTTTTTATATTTTAAAATATTTTTTAAATCTTAAAAAAGATCTTTCAGAGAAAAAGATCTTTCAGAGAAAAAGATCACTCTTAAAAAGATCTCTCTAAAAAAAAGATCACTCTTAAAAAGATCTTTCTGTGAAAAATGATCTTTCTATAAAAAGATCTTTCTGAAAAATGATCTTTCTATAAAAAGATCTCTCTGTGAAAAAGATCTCTCTAAAAAAAAGATCACTCTTAAAAAGATCTCTCTTAAAAAGATCTTTCTGTAAAAAGATCTTTCTGAAAAATGATCTTTCTGTAAAAAGATCTCTCTGTGAAAAAGATCTTTCTTAAATATTTTTTTTAAATATAAAATTATCTTTATAAAATATTTTTTAAAATATAAAAATCTTTTGAAATCTTAAAAAGATCTTTCAGAGAAAAAGATCACTCCTAAAAATGATCACACATAAAAAAAATCAATTCAAAAACCTTATATAAAAAATGAATTCATTTTATTTTAACTAATTATGCCAAATAAATCACAAAATATTAAATATATTTTAGATAATTTTGATAAAAAAGATATTATACAATTTATTATTAATGAAAATTTTGAAGAATTACTTAAAAAATTAAATGCTAAACTTATACAAAATATTATTTATAATATGAAAAATAAAACTGTAGGTGTTCATTTATCTAGAGAAAAAACATTAAGAAAAACTGTTGAAAAAGTTATTAATATTAATGGTAATGCATTACAAATATTTACATCTAATCCTATGAATTGTCAGCCTGCTAATATAGATAAATATTTTAAAGAAATTGAAGAAATTAAAGATTTAAAATGTTCATATGTAATTCATGCATCTTACACTATTAATATTGCTTCATTAGATACAAAACAAATTAATTTAAATTTTAATATTATTAAAAATGACTTATTAATTGCAGATAAATTAAATGCAATTGGTGTTATATTACATGTTGGAAAATATGTTAAAAATGACCCAACTGTATGTTATAATCAAATGGTTATTTTCATGAATAAAATTATTGAATTTATTAAAAATAATAATTTAAATACGAAAATTATACTTGAGACTGGTGCTGGTCAAGGAACTGAAATGTTAGTTGATATTGATGAATTTATAAATTTCTATAATAAATTTGATAAAAACTATATTTCATTATGTTTTGATACATGTCATGTATATTCAGCAGGTTATAATATTATTGATAGTTATAATAAAATTCAATTACAAACTAATAATGCTATATCTATTATACATTTAAATGGTTCTAAAACTAAATTTGGTAGTAGAAAAGATAGACATGAAAATTTAACATTAGGATTCATTTCATTAGAAAATATTCAAAATTTCATTAAAAATATTAAACATACTATAATGATAATATTAGAAACACCAGATGAAAAATATTATGAAAGTGAAATAAAAATGATTAATGAATTAATCCCATAACATATTGATTATTTTGTCTATATATATTTACTACAAATCCTTTTTTATTTACGTATTTTACCATTTCTTTAATATAATCTTCCTGTTTTAATTTATTATTTTTTGATAAAATATAATTTCTAGCTTCATAAACTAAATATACTGTTGGAAATGTATAAAAACTTGTATTAAAAAATAATGCCGTTATTTCATGTTCTTGTAACATTATTTCTAATTTATTATTAATACATTTTTCTAGTTTTTTAGCAAAATAATTAAATTGATATAAAGTTGTTTCATCTTCTATATTTAATCTTATACCAATTGGTAATTGATTAAATGGATCTAATATAAATATATATCTTGATTGATTATTAATATTTTGTAAAATTCTTAAATATAACGGAGAACTAAAATTTATTTTTTCTTTAAAATAATAATCAAAAGCATACGTTTTTAAATATAAATTATTTAAAAATTTATTATTTTTTTGATTCTGTATTATCTTTAAATTATTTTTTAATTGATATTCTTTTTGAATTATAGAATACTTAATATCATCTGATGATTCATTTATTAAAGTACTTAATCTTAAAAATTTACTTTCATTTTTTATTTTTTTTATATCTAAAATTATATTTTTTAATAAATTTTTAATAAAATTAATTTTTAAAATATTTTCAATATTATACAATTTATATATATTACATAATTTACACAACATATTATATATTTATAATATAGTAAAACATTAATTAATATTAATGGTTTTAATTTTTAAAGATTATCCACACTTTAAACCTGATTTAACACCACTTCAAATGTTTAAATCTGGTATTGTAGGTGGTTCTTATTTTAGAAATATTTATTCACATAAAACAGATAAAACATATTCAACAAAAGATATTAAAAAATTTAAATTTTTAAATAAAATTCCTAAAAAATTACTAATTACACAATATTATGATAAATCTTTAAATAAATTTAAAGTTAAAGCTGGATCTACTTATAAAGAATGGTTAGATAAAGATTGGATTGATGAAAATAATGCACATCGTGGTTGGATACATTGGTATTGTCATTTTTATTCTGGAAGAAGAACAAGTGATGATGAAAGACAAATTAAAAGATGGATTAATTTTGCTTCAACTAATAGTGGTAGATTTAAAATTAGATTTCAAAATATTATTAATCAAAAAGGATATAATGATATAAATGTTTCACCTGTTATACAACAAAATTTACTTGAATGGGCTGTTGATAGTACTATGATGAAACCAAAAAATAATTGAATTTTTAATATAAATTAAATTGTTTGTTCAAGAAACTATTTCTTACGATAAAACTTGTGTCTTTAAGACTCTTAAAGACAAAATTTGTTTTCATACTATATTCAAAACACTTATTACACCAACCGAAAAGATAAATGGGACAAGATTATTATAAAAATATAATAATTTATCATTCATCTCTTTTATTGATGTAAATGATCGCATTAAAGCGACTAACTACAATTTGACGGCTCTGTTAAAGCGGTTTGTAGTTTTTGTAAATCCACACCTCTTTTATATTTTTCTGGTCGTTCATTATATTCCATATAATAGTTAAAAATTTTTTGGATATTTTTACAACCATTTTTATCGCGATTAATGCAACCATTCCGTTTATTTTCCATTTTATATGTTAGGATAGAATGCATCTTTCGTTCTGTATTTTTCTTATCTGGTAGATAAAGATTTTTACATAGTTCTTCTGTTTTATAGTTTAAACAAGATGTTCTATACTCATCTATATCATAAACCTTAAAACGCTCTTGTAATTTTCTTTTTAGTGATAAATTAGGTGTAGAAATGAAGTTTTTCATTTGCTTACCAATACTCCAATCACCAATTATAATAATACTTTTTTTTGTATATGTTTTTTCAATTTTGTTAAGCATATTGTCTTCTGTTCGTTTTTTATTTATAAAAGCATACCATTTATATTGTCTAAATTTAGTATTTTGATAAAGTTTATATAACACCTCATTAGTACTTAATTTTTTAGTAATAAAATCATTATATTTAGTCATATTACAACTTTTAGAATTGTATGATGATAATTCATTTTCTTTTGATGTAATATTTAATTCATCTTTATATTTTTTTAGAATATGTTGATACTTCAATCTTTTAGTTTCATTAACTCGTTGTTTATTTGTATAAGAATAAAACTTACCATCATCATTCATCATAGTAAATAAACTTCTCTTTCCTGGATCAATAAAAATATGATTTCCTTTTAGGTCTTCTTTATTAACATCATCAATATAAGGAAATTCATAAGTTTTTTCAACTTTTTTAGGTTTTTCTTTTTGTTTTAATTTATTTATTTCCTTCTTTTCATCTTGTAATTTCTTTTTAGCAAGTTTTTTCTTTTCTTTATCTTCTTCTGTTATTTTCCTTGCTTCTTTTCTTCCTTTTTTCATCTTTTCTTTTTTAAGTTTTTCTCCTTCAATATAATCATTATGAATAAATCTTAAAGATGTAGCGTAACCATCTGTAATAATTGTATTATCAAATTGATAATCTTTTATTTTTTGAGTTATATTAAAGAATTTATCCCATAAAAACTCTTTATTTAATTCTATATTGTCTAAATACTTCTTCTTTTCTTTATCTACTAAAAGTTCTATTACTGATTTAGTATCTATCTGTATATGATTAGGTATAATAGAAGATTGTATAGGAAAGAATTGATACATCTTTCCTTCTATCTTTTCTAATTCAATATTCATAAAAATCATATATTTTAGATACTTTTGAGGCGTAGTCTTAACATCATAATAATAATTAACTTCATAATCTTCAGGAACAATTTTATAACGATAATCTTTAATCCAATTATGGAACTTTTCATTAGCATTTAATGTACAATTAATGATGTCATTTTTAACAACATATAAATCCTTAAATAATTGTTTTTTAAACTCTTTATTATTGATTTCATCTTTATAAAAAATCTTAAAATAAGAATTTATAAAACGATTTACATAATCAAAAAAATGCATTTTAATATTATTTTCAATAGAAGTGAGAATAGTAATAGCATAATAATCTAAAATAGCAGAAAGATTATTACCATCTTCTAAATTAAAAGAATGTAATTTCTTAAACTCATTAAATAATAAAAGATTGTTATTTTTAGGTTTAGGACCACGAGAAGGTAAAAGTAAAGACTTCATACACATTTTAATAGTATTTTCGTCAATTAAAGGTATTTGAATATTGTTATGATATTTATCTAAACACCATAACCTTAACAATAAACTTGTTTTAGTGGTAATATAATTAGTTCTATAAACAGCATCTTGAATAATACTAAAAATATTATTACTTTCTTCATTTTTGTACAGAATAGAATTGATAGGTAATTTAATACATTTATACTTATCAGGAGGTTTCTTCATATTCTATAATACTATATAGTATATATGTACTTATCTTTATATAATTTTTTATTTTTCCATAAAATCATTTTCAGTCATTTCAATTGGTTCTTGTGGAAATGGTAATGTTAATTTTTTATACTTATTCATATCATTAGTTTGTAAATATTCTATTGATTTATCATAATTAACTTTATATATATATGCTTTATTATAAATAAATATGTCTATATTTCCCCATAATGGTGATTCATTATACATTTCATAATACATTTTTATTTTTTCATAACACCTCATAATTCTTTTTTTATCATCTTGATTTATAAGTTCATGCATTAGCACATCTTTTATTGTTTTAAGATTTTTAAACATTATATCAAATATTTCATCTATCCATTTACTAATTCCTCCATTTTGTATAAAATATTGACTTTCTTCATATGAAAGTCCTTCATATTTTGAACCATCATATTTTATATAACTGTCTCCTTTTTCATTTATTTTTGAACACTTTAATAATTTTATAATAGTATTCTTATTTGGTTTAAATTCACTTTTATTTTGAATTCCTTTCCATTGCACTTTATTTTTTGCTTCCACCCATATTTTTTGAAAATGTTCATTTATGTCATAAAATGTATCTTCCCTCTCATATAAAGGACAATCTAAAATCTCTTTTCTATTAAGACCATCAATATAAAATTTATTTACCTCACCGCCACTGTATACTATAATTAAATCATCATAATGAATTAAATCATCATAATTAATTTTGTCATTTTGACAAATATTATGATATTTCCATTTATTTTGATATAATTTACCAATATTTATTCTTTCAATAGAGTGATAGTCATATGTTTTTTTATATGTACTACCTAATATTCCAAATTGTCCTTTCCATCCTGATTTTAAAATTTTATCAATATGAGGCTTATATTTTTCTTCTTTCCATATATTAGTATCTCCTTTTATCTCTATCAAGAATTCTTCATCATCAAATTTAATAATAAAGTCTGGTATGTATCCTTCTAAATCAATTGGTTCATATTCCCAATTCCATTCTAATTTTTCAAATATATATGCCCATTGTGCTTCAATTCTGCTTCTAAACTGAATACCTCTTACACCAATTGTTGAAATACCTTTATTATTTGACATTATGATATATATATCATATATTATATATCATTTTTTTATATCACTTCTTTTAATTTTTTCTTTTTGTTTTCATATGCTGTTCTTCTATATTCTTTTAATTTCTCAGGGTTCTCTTCTTTTAATTTTTTTAGATAATTTGCACCACCTTCTTTTACCTTTTCTTTATTTTTTTCGTAATATCTTCTATGAGTATTACCATAAGTATATTTTTTTAGTTGTTCTTTTAATTCTATTATTTCTGTTTTAAGTTTTTCATTTTCTTTTATAAGTTCTGTAATATCCATAATGTTATATATTATTATGTAAATTATATTTAAGTACATTTATATAGTAGAAGAGAATGGTAGAACAACATAGTAAAGATTATAAATTGACTGCTGTTAAATATTACTTAACACATAATAAAACTATGAGAGATGTATGTAATAAAATATTTAATTGTAAAATACAATCTTTATCAAGATGGAAGATAAAATATAATAAAGATGGTAATATTAAGAGAAAAGAAAGAAAACATAAAAATACTAAAATTACACCAGAAATAATATCATTTGTTAAAAATTATGTTAAAATATATCCTACAACTACATTATGGGAATTTTCTAAATTGATAAATGACAAATACAAAATAAAATTATCAGACCATTCAATATATAATATCTTACATCAAAATAAAATTACAAGAAAAAAATTAAGAAGTAAATATTATCCTGAAAAGAAAGAAGGACAAGAAAAAGAAGATTTAGAAATATTTTACAAAAAGTTAAAAAAGTTTAGTTATGATAAAACAATTTGTTTAGATGAAACATCTATTTATCTAAATATGAAACTGTCTTATGGTAGAAGTAAAAGCGGAACAAGAGTAATAGATAAAACATATAAATATCCTTATAAAAGATATAACTTATTATTTGCAATTAGTGCTAATAAAATAATAGGATATGTATTATATAAAGACCTAAAAGGTGGATTAAAAACGCAAAATATATTAGACTTTTATAATGACTATATTAAGGATAAATATAAAAATTACCTAATTATTATGGATAATGCTGTTATACATCGTTCTAAACAAATAAGAGAAGTAATAGAAAATACTAATAATAATTTATTATATAGTGTTCCATATCATCCAGAAACAAATGCAATAGAAGAGTTTTTTAGTCAATTAAAACATTACATTAAGAAAGAAAGTCCAAATACATATGAAGATATTGATAAAGTAATAAAAGATATAATAACAACAAAAATAAAGAAAGAACATTTAACAAATTACCTAAAACATAGTTTTAAGATATACAAAAAATAAATAAATCTTGTCCCATTTATCTTTTCGGTTGGTGTAATATTGATGATACAAAAGACAACTTCAATAAATTATCCAAATTAAAACAATTTATTCAAAAAAAATTGTGTTTTCCGGTAAAAAAAGATAATCTTAATATTGAAATATTTAATGATTACTTAAAAAATCATAATGATATTACTTTTTGTTTCCACAAAAGAAATACAACTTTATTATAATAAAATGATGATGAAAAAGAAATTATTAAATTTACGAATGATATATTATATCATAATAATTGTATTATGAAAATTTAATCGATTTGTTTTTTGTAAGATTTATTATATAAAAATGTTATATATTTAAGTTCTTGTAATTGTTTTTTATATTTTAAGATAGTTTTATATTCTATATTTTTTATAGATTTTATGTAATTTGTATAACTTATAAATTTTATATTATATAAAAACATTGTAGTGTAATAATCATTTAATATAGAATCTTTATTTTTTTTATTTTTTTCCAATATAAATAAAACTTCATCTTTAAATAATTTAAACATATCATAATCCATTTTAAAATTTTTAAATATATACATAAAATCTTTTAAAAAAGTATTTAATGTAGATTTTTTAGAATAAGTAGTAATAATTATATTAGTTTTACGAGAATTATAATAATCAATATCAAATTCATAATTAATACTATAAATTAACTTTTTTTCATGTCTAAGTATTTTATATAAAATTCCATATTCAAAATTAAATAAATAATTAAAAATTATTTTTAATGCAATATATTTTTGAGAATAATAATTTAAAGTAATTGGAATAACTATTTTTACTAAAATTGAATTATTTAAATGATTTTGATGTTCAATTATTTTATTATTTTTTAATTTTATTAAAATTGGATTATAGTCTAAATCGTTTTTAACTTTTTCTATTTTTCTATTAAAATATTTATTTATACTTGTTTTTATATTATTAATATGAACTTTATGACAATTAACACTTATAATAATGTCTTTATTTAATATTTTTTTATGAAAATTAACAATATCTTTTACTGTTAATTTCTTTATGTCAATTATTCCATACTTATTACTAACTTTTTTTTTACCATTAATAAATCTTTCGTAATCAACATCAAATTCATTTTCTTCATCTTCTTCAAGTTCTTTAATAACATTTAATTTTGCTATTTTTAAACTATTTTTTTCAAAACATGTTTCAAAAATAGTATTTCCTAATAAACCAATAAAAAAATCTGAATCTTTTTCATAACATTTAATCCAATAAACTGTTTCATTTTTACCAGTATAAGCATTTGAAAAAAAAACTCGTTTATTTATTTCATTACGAATACTATCAATTGAACAATTATCTTTATGAAAAAAAGTAGCTATTAAGTGTTCTAATAAATGTGAATAATTATTTATACCAACTTTTTCATTATTAAATCCACATTTAAATCTACATTCAATATATACTAAATTTTTATTTTTTATAGGTAAAATTAAACTTTTTATACCATTATTTAAAATATTATATATTACCATATTTAATAACTAATTTTATTTAAAATAAAACGTAAATTATAATATAATAATGTTTTTTTATAATTTGGAACATTACAAAATAAAAATATTCTACATTTATTTTCATGTATAGGAGTTCCAATTACTGTTATATCATCAAATATTTCTGAATTTAATTTTATTTTTAAAGTATTATTATTTAGAACATCTATTTTATAATTTGTTGTTGAATTTAAATTTACTAATTTATTAAACATTGAATTTAAATTATTATCAAAATCATCATTAAAAGTATTTTTATAATTTGTAAGTCCGGGATAAACTTTATGAATTGGTTTATTACAATTATTATTATAAAATATACATTTATTATAAAGAATTAAATTTTCATTTTTAAATATATTTAAATTAGTTTTATCTGTAAATAATTTAATAGGATAGTAAGTATTACTTAATAAAGAACAAGTTAATAATAATGAATTAATCATAATTTAATTTAAATATTGAATATTTTTTATATAAAAATGATTATTTAATATAATTATCTATATTAAATGCTTAATTTAATAAATATAAAATTTTTTAACAGGATCCTAAAAAAATTTAAAAAAAAAAATAAAATAAACAGTGATACTTATATTGATAATATTAGAATTGATTCTGAAATGAAAGCAATAGATATTAAACCAAAAACTAAATATGATTCTAGAGATAGAAGTTTAGATATTGAAAGAAATAGTAATGATCAATATGAAGTTGTTTTAGATTATCAAAGAACAAATATTAAAAGAACTATTAAATTTCCAACTAGTGATTATTTTAAAGATTTTAAAGATTTTCCAAATTTTCAATAAGAATTTCTTAAACATTCTAATATTTCAATAAAATGTCCTTGATAACCATGAACACAACCTGGTCTTATCATTCTTAACCATGCAATCGCATCTTTAGTAGAAAAACTTCTTTGTGTTATTAACCAAAGACATACTAATAAACCTGTTCTACCTAATCCAGCTTTACAATGAATAGCAATTTTCTCTGTTGTATTTATAATATTCATAAATTTTTCAATAATATTAAGTTCTGGTAGGCTTCCATCATTAAAAAATAGATCAATAATATTTATTTTATCTTTTATTAGATTTTCATGATAATTATTATCTGAATTTAATCTAATTAACGTTTTAATATTATTTTTTAAAAATATTTTTTTTAAAAGTAATAATTCATTATTGTCTTTAGGTGATCTTGTTATTATCATATTATCACATATTATATTAAAATCAACAGTTTCTAAATTTGTTGAATAAGCATAATATTCATAATCAAAATTATTTAAATTAAAAATATTATTTTTATAAACAAAATTAATTGATTTAAAACAATCAATTAATGAAATTGTATATCCACCATATATATTAGTACTATCAACATAATATGTTGGATGTTCATTAAATATATGTAATAATTTTAATAATACATCTTCTAATTTATAATTTTTTTTTAATATAAAATAACAACCAATTAAAAAAACTGTATTTAAAAGATTATAGGATTTTTTATCATTATAAATATAATAAGCAATTTTTCGATTTTTTATTTTTTCCAAATTGATATCTGGAATATTACAAAAATTATATATATTTCCAATATTAGGTGGTCCATATTCATACATTACAGTATTATTACATTCATGATTATCAGTTGAAAAATAATATATATTTTTATTATTATTAATTAATTCTTTTGTATTATTAATATTATAATGTTGATCAATAAATAAGTTATTTAATATATTAAATTTTTTCATATATTATTTTTTTATTTTAAGTATTCATTTTTATTATAACAAATATAAGAAACATAATTAGAATCTGAAATATATTTTTTATCTTTTTCAAATTTAAATTTTTCAAATATTTTTGATATATTTATAAATGTATCACATTTATAATATTCTTTTATAATAGATAAATAAATTTTATCTACTAATTTATTATTTTCTAAAAAATAATTATATAAACTTGTTCCACCAATTATATATATAGATTCAATTAATCCATCATTATTACAATAATTTAATGCATCATTTATATTTGTATAAAATATAACATCATTATTTGTATAATTTTTTGATATAACTATATTAATTCTATTAATTAATTTTTTTACTGGTAAAGATAAATATGTATTTTTACCCATGATAACAGCATTTAATTTAAGTGGATCAACTGTATTACTTGTTATATCTTTAAATTTCAATAAATCTGATTTAAAATACCATGGAATATTATTATTGTAACCAATTCCACCTTCAAATGTTAAAGCTAATATTAATGATAACTGTTTCATTTTATTTTTTTATAAAAAAAAATCATTTTTTCTAAAAAATGATTAATTTTAACAAAATAAATTTAAATGACAATTTTTATAGATTCCTCAGATAATGAAGAATCTTTAGATAATGAAGAATCTTTAGATAATGAAGAATCTTTAGATAATGAAAAATCTTTAGATAATGAAGAATCTTTAGATAATGAAGAATCTTTAGATAATGAAGAATCTTTAAATAATAAAGAATCTTTAGATAATCAAAAATCTTTAGATAATGAAGAATCTTTAAATAATAAAGAATCTTTAGATAATGAAGAATCTTTAGATAATGAAGAATCTTTTTTAAATAATAAAGAATCTTTAGATAATCAAAAATCTTTAGATAATGAAGAATCTTTAAATAATAAAGAATCTTTAGATAATCAAAAATCTTTAGATAATGAATATTTAGTAAATTTTATTGTAAAAAATGTTAAAAATGGTAATTTTTTACCTTCTGATGTTAAAAAGAAGTAACTTCTAGTTATTAAAAAAAGTCTTTAATTTACTTTGTTGTTTTGCTTTATATTTAATAATACCATCATTCCATCTTGATTTAATTATATCCCATCCTGGTGGTTTTCCATCACCATAACATTTCATATTAAATTTACAATTTTCTAAACAATTATTATTTTTTATATATTTATTTAATTGATAAATAATATATTTAGTTGTTTCATTAATATTATTATTCTGAATTAATTCATCATAAATAAAATATTTAATACCAAATATTGTTAATATATTAAAACCTTTTTTTTGACAAAAAGATATACATAAATTACTACTATCATAAATATTACATAAATTTATATTATTATAATAAATTGTTATATAATTTAAATATTTTATAGTTGTTATATTATAACCTTTTAGTAAATTAATAATTTTTTGAAAATCTTTAGTAAAAAAACTTAAATAAGGTGTTTCATTATTAATGCTATAAAAATTATTAATATAATTGTTATTTAATATTTGTAATGCATGATAACCAGTTAATGGATAACCATTTTTTTTACATATATTTAATATTTTCTTTAAAATTTGATAAACTTCTAGATTAGGTTGATGTAATTTAATTTTATTAGTTTGATATTTTTTAATACCAAAAATATTATTAAATATTTTATATCTTTCATAAGTTTTATCTAAACGAAAGTATGATATATGTGGTTGTGATAACTGTGAACACATATCACGAATTAAAATTTCTGGTGAAACAACTAACATTTTATTTTTCTTTTTTGCTAAATTTAGATAAACATCGTATTTTTCATCTGTTAAATTTGTTATATCAAATACCGGCAAGTTTTCTATAAAAATTTTATAAGTATCACGTGTAAATGCTGCTTCTCTTAATTGAACATATTTATATTTATTTTTTACTAATAAATCAACTAATTTAACACCATATTTATATGCATTATTACTATATACATCATAATCAAATAATTGTTGATTTTTTTTATATATTTTACTATTAGTTGGTAATAATAAATCAATTGCAGTTCCACCATATAAAATTAAATTATTTTCAATAATAAAATTTTTAATTAATGATTTTAATTTTAAAGTTTTCTTTAAAAAACTTAATTCAATATCTTTTTCATATTTTTTTATTATTTTATTGAAATGTTCTTTACAATTTTCTTTCATTCTTTTAATTTGTTAAGATAAAATAAAGTATAATGGAAAAAATAGTAGTTGAACATAAATCAAAAAAGAAAATAGAAAATCCAGTTAAAAAATCCCAGTATAAAAAATCATCAGATAAAAAATCATCAGATAAAAAGTCATCAGATAGTAAAGAAACATTAGATAAAAAAAATATATTGGAAGTTCCTTTAAAAAAAAGTGTATTTAAAGTTCCTTTTAAAAAAAGTGCATTAAAAGTTCCAGTAGAAACTGTTAAAAAAAAATATATTTTATTTAAATGTGGTCCAACAGGTTCTGGAAAATCAAAAATAGAACTATTAGTTGATGAGTATTTAAATAATAAAGAAGAAATATATGGACCATTATTTTCAGATGTTTCTACTGTTAATTTAAGTATTGATGATTTAGTTAATAAAAATCCATATTTTAAAGATAATATTGATAAATACTTCTTAGTAAGATTTAAAGAGCTAGAAAAAAAACTAAAAAAACAAATGGACACTTCAGATGAAAAAGTTAATTCTAGTTCTAGAAAAGTTAAAATAAAATCAATAAATAAAAAAATAGATGAAAAAATTAAAGAAATTATAATTAAAGAATTTAATAATCCATCACAAGATACAGTTGATTTTTTTAATAAAATTTATGAAAATGCAAGACGAAACACAAATTGTTTAAATGGTAATATACCAAAAATATTAACTCGTCAATCATCAAAATTAATAAAAGATAGTTGTGAAAACATTAGAGATTACCTATTAGAAAAAGCATTAAATGAAAATAAAAATATTGTTTTTGAAAGAACTTGTAAAGATTTTCCAACAAAAATATTAAATAAATTTCCAAAAATTAAAAAAGAATATGAAATAATTTTTAGTTGGTCAGTTGTAAATGTTGATGAATTATTATTTAGAAATAAACAAAGAACAGTGGAACAGTTAATTACTTATTTTAAAGAGGATAAAAGTAGTCCAATAATATATAAAAATATAAATGATTTTATAAAAGGAGATATCTTAACATTACCAAGATTACCAGATATAAATAAAATTAAATATATAAAAAATTTAATAGACATAATAAAAACATTTAATAAAATTTATTATGAAAAAAAAAATAGATTATTAGTATTTGATAATAATTTTGTAAATATATCATTAATATATGATAGTAAATATAATGAAGTAACAAAAAAAGGAAATCCTATGGAACGATATAATATTGATTAATTTTGTGTAATTTGTTCAACATATTCTTGATATTTAAAATTAGGCATTATAGAACCAATAACAGTATCTTTAGATTGTTCAATAGTAGTATAATTTGATATTTCATTATTAGATTTATATTTAAATTTATCACCTAAAGAAGTACAAATAGGTGGATTATGTGCAATATTAGTTTTATATGGTAAATTATGTGAAATGGGATTATATATTTTTTTCTTTTTAACTGGAAGATCACAATTACCTTTAGCAATTTCGGCTAATCTACGTCTTTCTTCTTCTTGTTTAGCTTTAATCATATCTTCTCTATTTTTATTTAATAATGCTTTTTGTCCATCAAATATATTTTTAAATATACTTGATTTACCATTTTTTAAATCTTCTTGTTTAATTGCATTAGCAATATTATGTAATTCAAGTAAAATAAAATGTTTATAAAAAATTTCTCTTAAAACATATTTATTAATAATATCTGTTTCAAGAACTTCTATTTGAAATGGAATATATTTCTTAGATGATAAAAAGGCTATAAATAAATACATATCAAATTGAAAATGTATTAAAATAGATCTTAAATGTTCTAACATATTTTCATAAATTTCATCTTTATGATATAACATATATAAATTTGTTATTATTTCAAATAACATCTTTTTATGAGTATTAAATTCTAATGTATGTTCAACTTGATTTAATTGTGTTTCTTTCATATATTCATATTCTGTTGAGTTATATAAAATAGTTCTCATAAATATTTCATCAACTTCACCAGTTAATAATTTAAATCTATACATTTTTATTTCTTCAGAAGTTGGAGGTCTTCCTAATATATTTCTGAATTCAGAAATAATTTTATAATCATAAATATTATTACTATCAATTGGTAAATAATAAGTTAAATATGCATCTGAGATAGGAAATTCAATGCTTTCATTTTGAACATATTTAGAATCTTTAGGTATAATATCACGTTCCATATCAAATTGTTTATTATTAAAGTGATCTACTAGATTAAATAAAAATATATAAGAAATTATAATAATAATAATAATAAGTAGTATTCTATACATTGTATTTAATTGTTAGTAATAAAATTATGAATAGAACAGATACAATTATAATTGGTGAAGGATTTATTGGATTATTTGCAGGAATAAAAATTGCTTCCAAAGGATATAATGTTAAAATATTTGAAAAAAATTGCAAACCATTATTCATAGAAAATATTCGTTTAATTTTCCCAGAAAATTATTTTACAATAAAAAAGTTATTAACTAAATTACAGATTTCTTATGAAATAATTATAAATAATAATGAAACTATTAAAGATATAATTTTAAAACTAGATAAAATGCCAACATCTTTACAACAAGAATTATTATTTTCAGAAGCATGTAATACAATTTTAACACAAAATATAATTAATATATTGAAACATGAAATTTATGAATTTATTTTTTTAATGAATATAGATACATATAGTGCAATACAGTTAATAAAAAAAAATTATATAAATGTTTCAAATTATATTAAAATAACTGAATGTAGTTTAATAATTCTAAAAAAAATGAGAGATTTTTTTAAATCTTTAAATGGACAAATTTATTATAATAGTAATGTTCATTCAATTGAAGTAAATCCATGTAATCAATTTATATGTAATATTAATAATAGAAGTTGGTATTCCAATATATTAATTTCAACTATAAATGTTGAAAATTTATTAAAAATACATAATTGGAGTGAAAATATTTATAGTGCATTAAAGGTATATTCAAATCATTATAATAAAAAGATATATAATATTGTTTTAAATAAGTGTAAATTAGCAATACCTTATAAATATTTAACACCTATTAAAAACTTTAATATTAATAATTTAAAAATTAATATATTTAAATTATTTAATAACGATATACATTTTTATGTTTGTAATGATGATTTTAGTTATAATCCTTATTGGATTAATGGAACATTAGATATCATTAATGATATATGTAAATATATTTGATTTATTCTTCTAATGCAAATAAATTACTAAATATATTTATAATATCTAAATAAAAATTCATTGTTGAATCTAAAACATCACTATTTTTATTATAATTTAATAACATTTGATTAGTATCATATAAAACAAATAATGAAAATAATGTTAATCCAAAATATACTATGATTTTAAACATAGATTTTGATGGTTTATTAAAAATCATTATTATATGTGCAATAATTAATCCAAGTAATCCAGCAAATAAATAATTACCTATATATCCAATATTATAATTTAAAATAAATAATATAAAAGCAAAAATACTCATTACAAAAAATATTAATATAGTACTAATTAAAACTGAATTAATAGTTTCGGTATCTGCATATTCTGATATTTTATAAAATAAAATACCTTTAACCAATGCAAATAAACTAAATATTAATAATTTAATTGGTGTTGGTGTATTACGAGGTAAAAATGCAAATATTAAAATTAATATTAAAGAAGTTATTATATATACCCATATATTTGTATCCTTAAGAACTTTTGTTATATTATCTTCTGTTAATCGTAAAATATGTAAAAATCCAAATGTTATAAGTAATTGAATAATTAATGCAATATAAACTTTAATGATAAAATAGAATTTATCGGCATCCATATTTAATTATTTAAACTGATTATTTATTGTATATAAAGCTGTTGAATTATTATAAATAAATCCATAATTACATTTATATTTATTAAACATTTGATTTATTTTTTCGATAATATCAGGATTCTTAATAATATAAGATTCTCCATCATCACTAATTTTTCTAAAAATATTTATTTTTTTATATAGATCTGCAACTACTGGATCACTTAAATTATATGGTTTTTCAAAAGTTCTATTATAAAGTCCAGTTGATTTTTTTTCATCACCAATACATTCAATATGTAAATTATTAACTGTATTTTTAATATATTTATCATAACTTTTAAATTGATCTGGATATAATCTTCTAAATTCTTTAATTAAAAAGTCTTTAATATTTCTTTCAATTTTATTTGTTGAAAAAAGTCTCATATCTGGTGGATATTGCATTTGATAGAGTTTTAAATAACTATTCAATTCTTCTTGATTATTTAAGATTTTAATAGTAACATTTACGGTAATTTCATCATTATTAATTATTGATTCAAGAGCAAGTTTTTTAGCTACTTCAATACGATGTTGTCCATCCATAATCCAAAATGTATTATTATTTTCTTCTGTATCATCGTTTATTATAGCTAATTTAATTGTTCCAAAATTCAATAATTTTTGATATTTTTGATAATTTTCAAGATTTTCTTTAACACGATTATCAATAACATCACTATTAACAACTCGATTGTTAAATAAATTTAGAAAATTAAACATATGAATATCTCTAAAATCATAGAATCCAGTATATTCATCTAATTTATCATTATAAATTAATCTTTTATGAACTCTACCTTCTTCTAATGCAACTAATACTTCATTATTTTGATTTATTTCACGATAAACAAGTTTTGGTTCATAATTATCTTGAAAATCTTTCAATTGAATTTTTAATAGTTTATTTTCTTTAATTATATCTTCGTTTTCTTGCATTTCTGATAAGGTTCTTTTTGTCATATATTATTTTTTTATATAAAATGTAATCATTTTTTTTATATAAATAAATGAATTGCTTACATAATAAAAGAAAATATAGTTGTAAAATTTGTAATCCTAAAATATTATGCTGTCATAATAGATTAAAATATAGATGTAAATTATGTACTCCTAAAATAGTATGTTCTCATAATATATTAAAAGTAAATTGTAAATTTTGTAATCCAAGTTTATTATGTTATCATAATAAGATAAAAAAAAGATGTAATATATGTAATTATAGATTATGTATTCATAATAGACAAAAAGATTATTGTCGTGAATGTAATGGAAATAAAATTTGCAAACATAATAAAATAAAATATTACTGTGTTGAATGTGATGGAAGTGGTTTATGTATTCATAAAAAAAGAAAAGATAGATGTAAAGAATGTGATGGTATTGGAATATGCATTCATAAAAAACGAAAATATAAGTGTTTTGAATGTTCTTTTGTAGATGAAATTTTAAAGAAATGATAAACATTTTTGAAAATCAAAATCTTTTTTTATAAATAACCATAAATCTGATTTATAACATTTATCAAATAATTTATTTTTAGGATCTATATAATCATTTGCATTTTCTTTTAAATATAAATTATATTTTTTTAATAATTCTTCAACTGTTTCTAGAGTTTTTTTATTAATATCTGGAATATCATCATATAATCTAGTAATAATATTTTTAAATAAATCAGTTTGTATATGTGGTGGTTTAGGATTATTACTTGATTTAAAATGTAAATATTTATTATATTTATTTTTATATTTTTCTATGATATTATCAACATCTTTTTTAAATTTATCACTATATTTAGCATTTTCAATATACATATTTGGAACAATACTTTGTTTATTTAAATTTTTGAAATCTTTATAAATATCGTCATTAGAGCATTCCCACATAACAGTAATATTTATTATATTATCTATTCCTTCTTTAAGAAGTTGATTTAAAACTTGCATACGATGATTACCATCATAACAAACCATTTTTTCATCTTGAAGAAAAGCTAAATGTAAATGGAAATCTAAATGATTATCGATATAATAATTATTAATCATTTCTTGAATTCTTAAATCACATTGGATTCTATTTTTAGACCAATTTTTAACATAGGGTTCAATAATTGAATAATTTAAACGATAGTAATTATATTTCGGGTAATCTTTCCCTGATTCTAAAATATATTTTTCTATATCTTCTTTTTTCATTTAATATAAATATATAATTAAATATTTATATCATGTCACATGTCTTAGGTGTTTTATAATCATGATTATTAAACGGATTATTTTCTATTGTAAAATCAACTAAATTAGCTTTAGAGAAATCTGGTGCTGGACAGAAATCTTTATTTTGTTTATTATTAAATTTCGCATTTGTATTTTGATTAAATTCTTCTCCAACACAAAAAGAATTTTTTTTATCCCACCAATCTAAATTATAATCTGGTCTTTTATTATGACAATGTTTAGGATTAATCCATTCTCCAATTACAAAATAGCCTTCTGAATCACCTCGACCACAATTAGTTGAAATCATTCTATTTAAAAAAATATTTCTATTATAATCTTGGTGTTTTTTTGCTAAACATAACATATTATTACAAGAAATATCAGAAGCAGTTTTATAATGTGTAGGTTCCATTTTTGATTTTAAACCATAAAAAAAATAAATATAAAAATTAAAATATGCCACCTAAAGTTCCAAAAAAACCAGTTCCAAAAAAACCAGTTGCAAAAAAAACAGTTGCGAATAAATCTTCAATTACAAAAATTAAAAATCCGGATGATATAAATAAATTTCAAATAAAAAATCGTGCAATTTATTTATTTACAATGAATGGTTGTCCATATTGCGAACAAATGAAAAATGAATGGAATTTAGCAAAAAAAACTAATCCAAATACAATAATATTTGAAGTGAATCGTGATGCATTAGCAACTAAAA
>Ga0213864_10000075_pt1 | contig 40007 bp, 36 predicted proteins | sample PICome_5_FD_160078 | JGI IMG/M metagenome (GOLD analysis project Ga0213864, IMG submission 160078) | Coastal seawater microbial communities near Pivers Island, North Carolina, United States - PICO247 | ecosystem: Environmental > Aquatic > Marine > Coastal | place: USA: North Carolina... | reverse complement strand
AACAGGCAATGAACTGGATAAAAATGGCTTCATCAACACAGATGAATGGCAAAAAACCTCGCAAGATCATATATTTGCCGTTGGCGATGTCACAGGCCGTACCGCCTTAACCCCCGTTGCCATTGCAGCCGCACGCCGCTTGAGCGATCGGTTATTCAACGGACAAACCGATCGTAAACTAGATTACAACCTCATTCCAAGCGTGATTTTTTCACACCCACCCATCGGCACCATTGGGCTAACAGAACAGCAAGCGACCGAACAATTTGGCACCGACATCAAAGTGTACACCTCCCGCTTTAACCCCATGTCACAAGCACTATCAACCGAAAAACAACCGACCGTAATGAAACTCATCACCACCGGTCAGAACGAAAAAATTATCGGCTGCCACTTATTTGGCGAAAACTCAGACGAAATCCTGCAAGGATTCGCCGTTGCCATTAAGATGGGCGCCACCAAAAAAGACTTTGACGACACCGTTGCAATACACCCAACAAACGCAGAAGAACTAGTAACCATGACATAGGTCTTGAAAATACAGTTCTTTTTTATATTTCTTAAAGCGTATTGACGGGATTTTTTAATTAACTATCTAACTAGATTAAAAAGACGCGATGAATCGAGCTTATTACTCTGCATCCTCAGATTAGTTTCTAAATGATAGTAGTGATGCGATTCTCGGTGAATTAACTCGCCATTATCAATTTGCACTAGAGGATTTACAAAGAAACGCTTGGATACCTCAGATAGACCTTTTAAAAAGAAAACTGATTTTTTTGCCTCATTGTCACCTAGCATTTGAATACACTATTCCAAGAATGGGAAAGCGAGTTGACGTTGTTATTCTTTATTTAGGTGTTGTATTTGTAATTGAATTCAAAGTTGGTGAGAAATCACATTCAAGCGCAGCTATAGAACAAGGATTGAACTACTCGGTTGACTTAAAGAATTTTCATGAACAAAGTCATGAAAGAGCTATAGTTCCTTTAATAGTCTCTACGGAAGCACCTGCATACGACCCGTGTATTCAATTATTTTGGTGTGCCCTGCGTATAAAAGCACATAATAAGGCGCTTCACAGTGACAAAATAATGCTGCGTTCGTTTCTCTCTAGACCTTCTTAGAGCCGGTTTGGGCTGTTATTGCCTAAAAGTAGCATGACAACCAACACACGAGGTCAGGGTTGTATTTAAGGCTCGTAGTGAGGCTTGAAGGTCACCTGTTTTAAGTGTTTTCGCTAATTCGTCCCCACGTTCATGAAAGGTCATCCCCATCGCTTTAAATGTTTCATTGCCTATTCGATGACACATTTTCATCATCCGTTTACTCATGCCTAATTGTTTACTGGCCATATCTGATGCGCTGTTAAAATCGTTTTCAGCCATCAATAAAATAATTTGCCGCACAGCATCAAGGTGCGCCCGCATATTCGCCAGTTGGTGTTGTTTCATTTTTGGCGATAAATTAAGTGATATCCGATTATCTTCAACAAGTGGTTTCATGTTCATGCCATGCTTCATTTTGTGGTGCATACTTTCGTGCTGTGTTTCATCAGACAGAGCCAATGTGCTAACTGCCATAAGAAAAAACATTATGAGTGATCGTTTTATCATCAAGATAACCCTGTTTAGATTAAACCTTGATGCTAACCATTTCTCAGTGAGTCCTCATTGATAATTATCAGTGGGGGGGGGTAGCGACCGAGTATCAACAGGGCGTCTTATGAAAGCCCTTTTCGTCTTTTTTCACCTTCTTCAAATGCTGCTAATTGCTCGGGTGTGGCGGGTTGCTGATAGCTTTCTTTCCATTCGGCATAAGTCATACCATAAATTACTTCTCTTGCAGCGTCGTAATCAACCTCTACGCCGTGCTCTTTTGCTTCAGCCATGTACCATTTTGAGAAACAATTTCGACAAAAGTCGGCTAAGTTCATCAGATCTATGTTTTGCACATCAGTATGCGTTTGAAAGTGTTGAATAATGCGCCTAAAAGTAGCGGCTTCTATTTCTAGCTGAGTTTGTTTATCCATGTTCATTCTCTTTTTTTAGGGTAAATGGGGTCGTTCTAAATATTCATGTGATTGCATTTCAAGTAAACGACTGATGGTTCGTTCAAACTGAAAAGCGAGTTTTTTTCCTTGATATAATTTATCCACGGGGACTTCTGCCGACATAATCAGTTTTACATTATGATCATACAATTCATCAACTAAGTTGATAAAGCGGTTCGCCATGTCGTTATTCATGTCATTCATAACCACAACATTTGAAACAAGCACGGTGTGGTAGCAACGGGAAATGTCTATATAATCGGCAGAGCCACGCGGAATGTCACAAATGGATTTATAATCAAACCAAACGGCTCCTTCCGCACAATGAATAACCTCAACGATTCGCCCTTCTATTTCAAGGTTAGACTCAGGTTCCACATCATTGGCAGTGAGTTGTTTAAACAAGGTAGACAAGACTGTGTCTGCCTGTTGATCTAGTGGCCAGTGGTATATTTCTGCTTGTTCTAATTCACGCAATCGATAATCAGTGCCGCTATCAAGCTTCAAGACATCACAATGTTTTTTTAGTGCAGCAATGGCAGGTAAAAAGCGAGCGCGTTGTAGGCCCTCTTTATATAAACCATCCGGTTCAATATTCGAGGTGGCCACCAGACATACACCGCGTTTAAATAAGGCCTCAAACAAGCGACCGAGCAACATCGCATCAGTAATATCTGAAACGAAAAACTCGTCAAAACAAACCACACGATAATCAGCTGCTATCTTATCCGCTACGATTTGTAATGGGTCTTCAACATTTTTAATGGTGCTTAACTGCTGATGCACTTTTTGCATAAATCGATGAAAGTGCGTTCGTTGTTTTTCTTTAAATGGCAGCGCATCAAAAAAAATATCCATTAAATAGGTTTTGCCTTGCCCGACACCTCCCCAAAGATAAACCCCTTTTGGACTGTTAAGTATTGTTTTAGGGGTGTTTTTAAATTTTGAGAAAAAACCTTTTTTTTCAACCTGTTGAGTCGGAGATTGACGCAATTCCTCATACAATGTATTCAAACGTTCAACGATTGCTTTCTGCGCATCATCTTTGATGAAACTGTTTTGCGCTTGATCAACCAAATAGCGTTCTAATGGACTCATAGTGAAATAATATTAATTGTGTTAAATTGCTGGTTTAAAGAACAAAAACGGTTGCCACTTCGGGCAATTTACTAGGTGCATTGTAGCAATTATTTTTCATGAACATTCAAGCAAATTTACCCGGTGTTAACCTAATACCAACGCCTAAAAAAGCGGCTAATAAATCCTCTACGCCCGATGAACGCTTAGATCAAAAACAAATTACGGGCAAACAAGAGAGCAACCTATTTAGGCTTGATAACATTGAGCGCGCTGAACTATTTCAACAAGTTAGATCATTGAATGATAGCCAAAAAACCAGCTTTACACTAAAGGACCTTAACAACAAAAATCATCAGTTTATTCAATCTTATATCGACAATCAGGCATTAGAAAGCCAAGCATTACGCGATGAGCTTCATGCTCAACTAGGCGTAGACTTTTCCGTCTAAATACTAGCTGCTTAAGTAATGAAATTTTTAACCGATTTTTTTCCTATTTTATTGTTCTTTATCACCTACAAATGGCAAGGTATTTACGCTGCAACGATCGTCACCATTGCCGCTTCCTTTATACAAATCACTCTATTCTGGTTAAAAAACAAACGGGTCGATTCAACTCATTTGACTACGTTCGTTATGGTGGTTATTTTTGGCGGTGCCACCCTTTACTTGCAAGATGAAGCGTTTATAAAGTGGAAGCCGACCGTCATCAACTGGCTTTTTGCTTTTGCCTGTTTTGCTTCACACTTTATCGGTAAATCAACCCTTATTAAACGCATGATGCAGAGCGGTATCTCCCTGCCCGATAAAATTTGGATAAAACTAAACGCTATTTGGGCTATCTTTTTCCTACTCTTAGGGCTTTTAAATTTGTACGTTGTGTACAATGTCGATACAGATACCTGGGTCAATTTTAAATTATTTGGCCTGCTCGGCATGACGATAGTTTTCATTTTTGCGCAAGGCTTTTACCTTATTAAATACATTGAAAACCCCGTTAACATATCAAATGACAACCACTAGGACTGACTCCACTTACTATCATGACAAACCGAACAGAAATTATAAAAAACACACTAAACGAGGCTATTCAGCCTGAGTTCATTCAAGTATTAGACGATAGCCAAGCTCATGCTGGCCATGAGGGTGCAAAATCAGGTGGTGGGCATTTTTATTTAACCATCGTTTCTAATAAATTTGAAAACAAATCAAGAATTCAACGTCATCAACTCATCTACAGTGCTCTAGGTGACATGATGAAAAATGATATTCACGCCCTAAGCATCAAAGCTTTTACACCCGAAGAACAAACACAACAATAGGAGAGATTTAGATGAAGTTAAAACTAGCCCTGATAGGATCAATATTGCTTGGATGCGTGGCTCAACAGGCCTTTGCTGAAGAAGACAAAACGCTTGCTATTGTTAACGGGCAAGACATTAAACAATCTACATTGCAATTTTACGCCCTAGAACGGCGCCAAATTGACCCTAAAAATAGCGCGCCAATGGATCAATTGATTGATGACCTGATCAATATGCAGTTGCTTAAAGAAGAAGCTCATAAAAATAAACTGGATAAATCAGCTGATTTCAAAGCAAGAATGAAATTTATAAATTTAAGTATGTTATCTCAGGTTGCAATGATTCATTACCTGGATAGCCACCCTATTCCTGAAGCACGATTAAAAGAAGAATACGATGCCAATGTCACCAAAATGGATATGACAGAACTTAAAGCCAGCCATATTCTTGTACAAGATGAGGCGAAAGCAAAAGAAGTGATAGAAAAATTATCCAAAGGTGGAAAATTTACTGAATTAGCAAAAGAATATTCGACTGGCCCCTCTGGTCCTAAAGGCGGTGATTTAGGCTGGTTTTCGCCTCAACGGATGGTTCCTGAGTTTTCGCAAGCGGTTTTAGCCATGAAGGATAATGAATACTCGAAAAAAGCCGTACAAACTCAATTTGGCTGGCACATCATTTTACGCACCGGCCAACGAAAAGGAACACCGCCAAGCTTTGAAGAAGTTAAACCCACTATCATAACCTCATTAGAACAAGAGTATATTCAAAAACATATCAACGAGTTAAGAAAAAAAGCTAAGATAAAGGTCGCTCAACAAAACCCTTAACACTGTGAATTAAAGTATAAAAAAGCCCTTTTAATAAGGGCTTTTTTTATGCCTACACCGTTCAAATTTGCTTACCCCTTTCTTAAATGAACACCTAAAAACAACAGTTTTCAGAGAATCTTTTAAATATAAAGAACCCTATTTCAATCATCACACACTACCGCAAAGCTGTGCCTACAAACCACTGGCAAACAGGGGCGTAAAAAAGATCCCTTTCGATCACACCATCCCTAGCCTAAAAAGGTTTCAACTGGATTAAACACACATACTGTGTTATTTTGCGCGATCAAATTTATAGAGTCTTGAGGAAAGTAAATGCGCATAATCCTTTTAGGGGGGCCTGGGTCTGGTAAAGGTACCCAATCACAGTTTATTACTGAGAAATTTGGTATCCCTCAAATCTCAACGGGCGATATGTTAAGAGCAGCCGTTAAAGCTCAAACACCTCTTGGTTTAGAGGCAAAAAAGATCATGGATGCCGGAGGCCTTGTCTCTGACGATATAATCTTAGGTTTAATACAAGACCGATTGGCTCAAGATGATTGCACTAAAGGGTTTCTTTTAGATGGCTTCCCTCGCACTATTCCACAAGCAACCGGGCTTGCAGATATGGGCATTGAAGTGGATCATGTCATTGAAATTGCGGTCGATGACGAAGAGATTGTTCGCCGCATGGCTGGAAGACGCGTCCATTTAGATTCAGGTAGAACCTACCACCTCATTTACAATCCGCCTAAGCAAGAAGGTCTCGACGACGTAACTGGTGAAGCGTTAGTGCAACGCGCCGATGACCAAGAAAATGTCGTCAGAGATCGCTTGGCTACTTATCACGAACAAACATCACCTCTTATCGGTTTTTACTCGAAAGCAGCCGACAGTTCTAATGTTAAATTCAATACCGTAGAAGGCGTTGGCAATGTAGACGATATTACCTCTAAAATATTGGCTGTACTCGATCGCTAGTATTACACTTAATGTACTAAACAACTTGTTCAGTACAACATAAACAATAAACGTCACCTCATATCATCATTGGGTGACGTTTTAGATTTAAACAAATAATTTGTTAGGAACTCACTGAAATGAAAACTTACGATATTGCGGTTGTTGGCGCCACCGGTGCCGTAGGAGAAACAATGCTGTCTATCCTTGAGGAAAGACAATTTCCTGTGGGAAACATATACCCACTCGCCAGCAGTCGATCCGCAGGCGGAACAATCCAGTTTAATGGCAAAAATGTAAAAATTGGGAATCTTGCCGATTTTGATTTTAGTAAAGTACAAATCGGGTTGTTTTCTGCGGGTGGCTCTGTCTCTGAAGAATATGCGCCAAAAGCATCGGCAGCAGGGTGTGTCGTTATCGACAATACATCACATTTTCGTTATGACGATGATATTCCACTGGTAGTGCCTGAAGTCAATCCAGAAGCTATTGCCCAACACACTAACAGGGGCATTATCGCAAACCCAAACTGCTCCACCATCCAGATGTTAGTCGCTTTAAAACCTATTTATGATGCGGTTGGTCTTGAGCGTATTAATGTGGCCACTTATCAAGCAGTGTCAGGTACTGGAAAAAGTGCCATTGAGGAACTCGCTGGCCAAACGGCAAAACTATTAAATGGTAAAGAGGCGAAAGCCAGCGTTTATCCAAAGCAAATTGCTTTCAACGCCTTACCACAAATAGATGTGTTTCAAGACAATGGGTACACCAAAGAAGAAATGAAAATGGTCTGGGAAACCAAGAAAATTTTTAATGATGAATCCATCAGTGTCAACCCTACAGCGGTTAGAATACCGGTTTTTTATGGTCACTCTGAAGCCTTACACATTGAAACCAAAGAAAAAATAAGTGCGGAATCTGCACGGGAGTTACTCTCCAATTCCAATGGCATTACAGTCATTGATGATCAAGTAGATGGCGGTTATGCAACGGCTGTCACTGAATCAGCTGGCCATGATGATGTTTACGTCAGCCGTATCAGAGAAGATATTTCTCACCCAAAAGGTCTTGACCTATGGGTTGTTGCAGACAATGTTCGTAAAGGTGCCGCCTTAAACAGCGTACAAATCGCTGAAGTACTAGCAAAAAATTATCTTTAGGCTATAGTTAGGGTTAAATAATTTCATCAACTTTTAGGGATAGACGACTATCGTTAGTTTAGGAGCAACAAAATGAACAAACCAGTCAAAGCCATTGCCACACTCTGTCTACTTAACTCAGCCAGCGTATATGCATTAGGTGTCGGGGAAATTGAAACGCATTCAGCACTAAATCAAATATTGAAAGCAAAGATTCCCTTGGTTGGTTCTCAAAAAGAAGACCCTAGTAATATTAGAATAGGCATCGCCTCACGCGAAGCCTTTGAAAAAGCAGGCATCGATCGCCCTCACTACCTGACCCAATTAGAATTTACGCCAGTACTGAACAAAAATGGTGAAATAACCGTTGATGTTCGCTCTAGAGATACCATTAAAGAACCTTTCGTCAACTTTATCCTTGAAGTTGAATGGCCCCAAGGTCGTACACTAAAAGAGTTCACCATCTTGTTGGACCCCCCTATCACGATGTCTGATGTTAAAACAACACCACTTGAGTTACCTCAGGTTCAAGTAACACAAATCTCGCCAGCCGCACCACCGACCACATCGAACACACAAACAACGAGCTATACCCCTACGGCTAAACAAGCTCCTCCAGCAACAAATTATGGTCCTACTAAAAGTCGAGACACTCTCTGGGGGATTGCAAAAAAACTGGTCACAAATGACCGTTCTGTTACACACCAACAAATGATGCTGGCGCTTTACGACAATAACCCAAAAGCCTTTTATAAAAAAAATATTAATGCTTTAAAAAAAGGCGCCGTTCTTCAAGTTCCTAGCAAAGAACAAACAAGCAGTAGAAGTCCATCCCAAGCTAACAATGAATACGCTGAACAAAATGCTTTATGGTCATCATCAACAAAAGCCGTTAATGCTCCTAAATTAATCGCTAAAACGGATGAAGCAGATCAACCGGTAGCGACAGCGTCAAACGGTAAAAAAAAACTTAAAAATAACGTAGAAGAAGCAAAACTAACGCTTTTAACACCTGAAAAGGAAACGGAATCTGAGATTCCAGTTGAAGGTAACACCAGTGACACACCGGTCGGCTCATCAAACTCTTCTGATCAAGCCAATATTGCCATCGAAATGGCGACAACACTTGAAGAAGAAAACAAAGAAGTTAAGTCTCGCCTTAATGACTTAGAAGCTCAAGTCGACAAGCTGCAACGATTACTGGCCCTGAAGGATGAACAGCTTGCTCAGCTACAATCTGTCAAACCCACTGATATGGCTGACACTAAAGCCTCTGAAGAAGCAGCGCCGGCTACAGAAGAAAATAATAATCTCGCTCTATATGGCGGCGGCTTAGCCCTCGCTTTGCTGGGTCTTTTTTTAGTCAGACGTAGAAAACAAAATAATGAACCCCAAAGTGAAGAGCAGATTGCAGAAGAAACGCCAGACTTTACCTCATCCATTACAGAAAATAATGACACTAGCCTCAGCGCAACAACCATCTTAGAAGAAGAGCCTTTATTAAGTGAGTTTACGCCCAGTGAGTTTAATTCAAGTACACAAACTCAAGAAGCCGACCCTCTGACAGAGAGCGATGTTTATATAGCTTATGGGCGCTTCCAACAGGCAGAAGACCTTATCAACAAAGCCCTTGAAAATGACCCTGATAACCAAGCCTACAAATTTAAATTATTAGATGTATATTTTGCTTCTAGCAATTCAGAAGCGTTTGAGAACTTAGCCAACTCCCTATCTACTTTAAAAGACTCTGACCCCGATACCTGGAGTGATATCGTTGATATGGGTAAAGATCTTTGCCCAGAATCCCCCCTCTTTGCAACACCTCAAGATGAAGAATTAGACATTTCATCTGACATTGAGCAAGAGATCGATCCGGGCATGAGTTTTGAAGAAACAGATGATATTGAGGAAGTAAAAATTGAAAAAGCACCTGCCGAAAGCAAAGAAAATGGTGATTTTGATTTTGATTTCGATTTAATCAAGCCTGACACTATTTCAGAAGACACTCATGAAAATATTGAAACATTATTCTCACTTGCCCAAGCTTCCATTGAAATGGAAGACTTTGAATCTGCACGTGAAACACTTAATCAAATAATCGCAACAGGTGATGAGGAAGAAAAGCAAAAAGCCCAAGAAATGCTGGATGAGATGTAGCACCAAACTCGCTTTTACCAAGCAATTCGTTTTAATGGATAACAATAACCTAACCTTCCTCAAAGGAAGGTTAGGTTTGAAAATTGCGTAACTGTATAATTGAGCAACACTGCCTATACGATACGTTCGACTTCTCTAGAAAGTAGACAGTAAAGTAAACAGATAACTTAATGTCGCCTAGACTATTTGCCTTAAGCGTTAAACACCCTCAATCCTAGCAACATGAGGCCATAACATTCATTAAAAAATCGAGCCATTTTCTTAAAATGCCACAAGCTAAACAATTATTGACTGATCTTTTATCCATTAGTAAGCGCTGCTTAAGAAGAGCAAAATTAATACATCCCCTTCCAATTAATCAGAACACCCTTATTATTAATACACGACTGTCAGTAGACAAAAAATAAACGATCGGGTTATTGTCCATATTAACTGGAGAATTAATGACACTTTCACGAAGAAAATTTATACACCTGTTAAGTAGTGTTACAACGGCCTGTACGGCCTTAATCACCCCAGCGATAAGTTGGGCAGCATGGATGAATGACGCTTTTAATGCCAATGAAATGGACGAGGCATATAAAAAATTATTTGGCTCCACGAGCCTTAAAAATACTAAAAAAGTGAAGCTTAAAGTTCCAAAAGTACCCAATAATAATAACGCGGTACCCATTTCAGTTAAAACAGACATCCAAAACGTCGACTCGATTAGTCTATTTGTGAAAAATAACCCTCAGCCTTTGGTCGCTATTTTTGAAATACCGGATGGCACCTTACCAGAAATCTCCACTCGCATACGCATCTACCAAACCACTACCGTAACAGCCGTTGTTAAAACAGGAGAACAATTATTTAGCAAAAGCCAACGAGTCACCATCACCGATGGTCAATGCGGTGGCTAAAATCACTCCACTCCCTTCTTTAAGATCAGGCCGTAATTGGAGATAGTTCATGAAAGTAAGAGCCATAATTAAAAACAACATAACGAACGTGCGTGTTTTAGCGGAACACCCTATGGAAACGGGCCTTGAGATTTACGATGAAACAGGGCAAAAAAAACCTGCAAAATATATTCAAAAATTAACGTGTGTATACGCTGAAAAAGTTATTTTTCTTGCACACTTTGGGCCCTCAGTATCAGAAAACCCCTATGTGTCTTTTTCCTTTAAAGGTGGAAAAAAAGGAGATACTTTACTCTTTCGTTGGAATGACAATACCGGTGACATCGAAAAAACCGAAGCTATCATAAATTAAATTTTTAAGGCTAAAGCAACAAGCTATACCCTTCAATCAAGTTGCCTGCAGATAGGTATTAATCGCTTTATGTGCATGAGCGGCCTTAGACATTTCCATTCGAAGGCTATCCCGTTGGCTATGAGAGTATTTAGCCAGTAAGTTATTTTTATCTATAATGTATTGTATGCCTTTTGCTAATTGAGGTGTTTCTATATTTGGTTCCGTTTCAAATAAAACATCAATAGCAACAGCCCTCTTTTTTTCTAGCTCAATAACATTTTCCCAATGACCCTTTTCTGCCAGTTCAATGAGTTTATTCGTGTCAGCAATGATGCTTTCAAGCTGCCGACTATCGTTTGACATGGTCATTTATTTTACTTGAGCAGCCTGTGAGTCTATTTCATCCCAGCCCATTTTAATTTCGCTTAGCAGCTTACCGGCTTCATCTAATAAAGCGACATCATCTTGAATATTTGCCTGCAACAAAATTCCGGCAATATATTCATATAAAGCATCTAAATTTTCTGATAGTTCACCGCCCACCTTAAAGTCTAAACTGGCTCTTAGCCCCTCAATAATTGAAATAGCATTACCAATTTGCTCCCCTTTTTTCGCAATATTCTTTTGTTTTAAAGATGCTTTAGCCGACAAAATACGTGACATCGCGCCATCCAGCAGCATTTGAATTAAACGGTGAGGAGAGGCATCCATCACACCGCCATGAACACGTGTTTGTTGGTATTGCTTTAATGCTATTGCCCCATTCATATTAATCTCCGATTATAAATGTACTTTAATTATTTTGATTTGGATTATAAGCCCCTGGCAAGTTAGCCAATTGCTGTGATAAAAAATTACTTTGATTTTGTAATGAACTCACGATGACATCCATCGCTGTAAATTGCGCTAGCAGCCGACTTTCCAATGACAATAACCGTCTATCCAACGCTTCTCGTTGTTCTGTAATACCGTCTATACTGGTTTGCAAACCAGACGTTCTAGTCTCAATCGTTCCATTCGCACCGATATATCCTTCAATAATCGTATCAAGTGTATTTGCCAAGCCGTTTGATGCAGCAAATAACTCACCAACCTTGTCGAAATCACTCACTAACAGTGTGTCGAGAGTATCGCTGTCTAAAGTAAGCTTTCCTTCCTCGCTGCTCACCACAAAATGCAGCCAGGCCAAATAATACAAATTAACGCGAAGCTTCACTCTGTTCCACTCAACTTCTCTTCCACCATTGCAGCTATATCAAAAAATGGTGACTACCTCTGCTCAATGCCAGAAAAAATATCACCCTCAAAAAAGGGCTTTTTTTCGAATTCCTTTGGAGAACATTGAAAAATACAAATTCAGCGGTGCGATTCAGTTTTCTGAAAATCTGGTTTCAGGGTATCTCTATGATGTCAGTTTTGGTGGAATTAGCGTGGTGGTGTACTCAAATACTTACATTAAAAAAGGAGATATTCTTTCTCCTGCCAGTATAAAGCTTAAAAACGGCAGCACCATTCACAGTGACTTCACTGTTAGCTCTATAAGGAAATCTCCTCGAGAGGGCTTCTCACGCATAGGGTGCGAGTTTCTTAATCTTCAAGCCGACGATAAACGAATTCTCCATAAATTTATTACTGAAAGTGATCGTGAGCGTGCTAAAAAATAACCGACCGAAACATGAACCATTAAGCTATAAAAATAAGCTCATTGCCCTACCCTAAAAAAGCCTATTGGTGCTATCATTTCCGATACATCAATCAAAGATTTTTATTTAAAACTCATCGGGCATTTTTAGCATGGCCTCGGTAGCTCAGCTGGATAGAGCGCACCCCTCCTAAGGGTGAAGTCGCAGGTTCGAATCCTGCTCGGGGCACCAATTTAGTGCTAAACCTTAATCATTAATAAAATGAATACGTTAAACAGTTATCTTTTTTTAAAACTCTATTACACTTACTAAATATAAATTTAGGCTGACGGACTATATTTGATGAACAACTTAATGCAGTTATTTAAAAGCACTTCTGCGCTAAATGGTGCTAATGCAAATTTTGTTGAAGATTTGTACGAACAATATCTCAACGACCCAGATTCTGTTGATGAGCAATGGCGAGAAAAATTTCAATCCATACGCTTAAACTCTGAAACGGTGGATATACCTCACTCTTCCATAAAAAAACATTTTTCCGATCTAGCAAAAGCCCCAACAGGTGTACGCGTTATTCAAGGAGGCCTTTCATCTGAGCAGTTAGCCAAACAAGCAGCTGTCTCCAGATTAATGAATGCCTACCGAATTAACGGCCATAAACAAGCCAACGTAAACCCGCTTGAAGCCCCAAAAACTCAACTGATTGCTGAATTAGACATTGCTTTCCATGGGCTAAGCGAACTGGATCTTAATACCCAGTTTGACACAGGTACTCTACACAACACCCCAGAACAACTGGCGCTAAAAGATATCATTCCCATATTGAAAGAAACTTATTGTGCCAGTATCGGTGTCGAATACATGCACATCAGCGACACCGAAATGCGCTCTTGGGTTAGACGCCGTATGGAAGGCCCTCGAGCTAAATTAAACCTTCAGCCCGAGCAAAAAAAGTGGCTGTTAAAATTACTCACCGCTGCTGAGGGCATCGAAAACCATCTGCATAGGACTTATGTTGGTCAAAAACGTTTCTCACTAGAAGGTGGAGAAAGTTTAATTCCCATGCTTGATGAAATGCTTCAACGCCTTGGTGAACACGGCGTGAAAGAAACTGTTATTGGCATGGCTCACCGTGGCCGGTTAAATGTTCTCATCAATATTTTTGGAAAAAAGCCATCTATTCTTTTTGAAGAATTTGAAGGCAAGCGCTCAGCCTCGCCTGCTAAAGATGGTTCTGGCGATGTGAAATACCACATGGGGTTCTCATCCGACATTAATACACCGGGTGGAGAAATGCACTTGGCTTTAGCCTTTAACCCTTCGCATCTGGAAATTATTAATCCTGTTGTCGAAGGTTCCGTACGCGCAAGACAAGATCGCCGTGGTGAGAACGGAGAAGATCAAGTCGTTGCCATTCAAATCCATGGTGACTCGGCCTTTTCAGGTCAAGGCGTCATCATGGAAACACTTCAAATGTCCCGCACTCGAGCTTATGGCACAGGCGGAACGATTCACATTGTTGTTAACAACCAAGTGGGCTTCACCACCAGTAATCCAGCGGATACTCGTTCAACCCTTTATGCCACTGATGTCGCAAAAATGCTGGAAACACCGATTTTGCACGTTAATGCCGATGACCCTGAAGCTGTTTTATTTGCTGCTCAACTAGCAGTAGATTTCCGTCATGAATTCAGGCAGGACATCGTCTTGGATATGGTCTGTTACCGCCGCCGTGGGCACAATGAAGCTGACGAACCTGCGGTCACACAACCGTTGATGTATAAAACCATTCGATCTTTACCAACAACCCGTAAAATTTATGCTGACCGAATTACCCAAGAAGGTTCGCTAAGCCAGGATGTTCCTGCAGCTTTGGAAGCTGATTACAGGTCGGCCTTGGAAAAGGGCGAAATCGTGTCTCGCCCTATTCTGGAACATAAGGTAAACCCTTATGTGGCCAAGTGGAATGCGTTCTTATCTAGCAAGTGGGATGACCCTTGCGACACAACTGTACCTGCAAAAGACTTCCATAAAGTCTCCGATTTAATGCTCACGTTGCCGCCTGAGTTTCCATTGCAAAACCGGGTTGAAAAAGTACTTGAAAGTAGAAAAAAAATGTCTGTCGGTGCTCTGCCTATTGATTGGGGCTATGCTGAAAACATGGCCTATGGAACACTCTTAAGCCAAGGCCGTAATATCAGAATGACCGGACAAGACGTTGGTCGCGGGACATTCTTTCATCGACATGCCGTTTTGCACAACACACAAAATGGTGAAACATACACCTCCTTAAGGCACCTTCTACTCGAACAAGGCAGATTCTCTTTATACGACTCCTTCTTATCTGAAGAAGCCGTTCTTGGCTTCGAATACGGATACTCAACAACAGAACCCGATGATTTAGTGATCTGGGAAGCACAATTTGGTGATTTTGCTAACGGTGCTCAAGTCCTTATGGACCAGTTCATCAGTTCAGGCGAAACCAAATGGGGCCGACTATGTGGCCTTGTGATGTTATTACCGCATGGTTACGAAGGCCAAGGTCCAGAGCATTCATCAGCACGACTGGAACGTTATTTACAATTGTGTGCTGAACACAATATGCAGGTTTGTGTGCCGTCTACGCCGTCTCAAATATTCCATTTATTGCGCCGCCAGACCTTAAGCTCTTTCCGTAAACCACTCATCGTTATGAGCCCTAAGAGCTTGCTTCGCCATAAGCTTGCAACATCAACTCTTGAAGAACTCATCGAAGGAAAATTTCATCCTCTGATCAAAGAAATGGACGAGCTAGACCCGAAAAAAATAACCCGGCTTATCGTCTGCTCTGGCAAGGTTTACTATGACCTACTGGAACAACGTAGAACCGACGGTCTAGAAAATGTCGCCATCTTCAGAGCAGAGCAACTGTACCCCTTCCCGATCGATGAGCTGCATGAATCATTTGACCAATACCCTAATTTAAAAGAACTTGTCTGGTGCCAAGAAGAGCCAATGAATCAAGGAGCCTGGTATCAAATTAGACATCGCTTCTTTGACTTAGTGAGTGAGAAATTAGAACTTAAATATGCGGGCAGACCCATGTCAGCTTCACCCGCTGTTGGTCAATTTAGCTTGCATGTAGAGCAACAACAAAAACTAATCCAAAAAGCACTATATTAAAAATAGATTTTAAAACAAGGAAAAAACATGAGCAATGAAGTCGTAGTACCTAGCCTTCCAGAATCCGTTGCAGACGCCACTTTGGTGACTTGGCACAAGAAAGCTGGAGACACTATTTTAAAAGATGAAAATCTGGTTGACCTTGAAACCGATAAGGTTGTTCTTGAAGTCCCTGCTCTGTCTGATGGCGTTTTAGCAGAAATTATCGAACCTGAAGGCGCTACAGTTATAAGCGGTCAATTACTTGGCCGCATTGAAGCCAGCAGTGCTGCCGTCGCAGAAACACCTAAACCTGCGCCCACGCAAACAGATACACCCGCTGCAACCTTACCAGCTGAAAAAAATTCCGGATCAACAGCCGCTCTAAGCCCCGCTGTTAGAAAATTGGTCGCTGAACATGGATTCGATCCAGTAGAAATTACCGCTACAGGAAAAGGCGGAAGAATAACCAAAACTGACGTTCTGAATCATATTAAACTAGAATCAAATAACGGCGTTTCCACACCATCAGCCACCATGAGCAGTCCTTCTCCCAGCCCGGCAGCAGATGCAACACCGGCACCGGCATTACCGACAAGTGATCGCGCTGAGCAACGTGTACCCATGACACGGTTACGTGCAAAAATTGCTGAACGACTGATCCAAGCTCAACAAAACACCGCCATGTTAACGACCTTTAACGAAGTTAATATGCAACCGATTATGGATATCCGAGCTAAATATAAAGATCAGTTCAACAAAGTTCACGACACAAAATTAGGTTTTATGTCCTTTTTTGTTAAAGCCGCTGTTGAATCACTGAAACTTTTCCCTTCTGTTAATGCCTCTGTTGACGAACAGGATATTATTTACCACGGCTACTACGATATTGGCATCGCCGTTTCTTCCCCTCGCGGTTTAGTGGTCCCTGTTCTAAGAGATGCTGACCTTAAAAACTTTGCCTCCATCGAAAGTAGCATTGCCGAATTTGGTGTAAAAGCTCGTGACGGTAAACTCGGCATGGATGAGCTGACAGGCGGCACTTTCACCATTACCAATGGTGGCGTCTTTGGCTCTATGATGTCCACACCCATTCTAAATCCGCCACAAAGTGCCATTTTAGGCATGCATGCTATTAACCAACGCGTTATGGTCGAAAACGGTGAGATGGTCATTCGACCAATGATGTACCTGGCTTTATCATATGACCATCGCATTATTGATGGTAAAGAAGCGGTTTCCTTTTTGGTGACCATTAAAGACTTCTTAGAAGACCCTGCAAGATTATTGCTAAACGTTTAACAAGAGAGCACATTATGAGCACAGATAATACATTTGATGTCGTCGTTATTGGTGGTGGACCTGGGGGTTACGTTGCTGCCATACGTTGTGCACAGCTCGGTCTTAAAACGGCTTGTGTGGATGAATTTACCGGCAAAGATGATAAACCCTCTCTTGGCGGTACTTGCCTCAATGTCGGCTGCATTCCTTCTAAAGCCCTTCTCGAGTCGTCCCATCATTACGAACAGTTAAATCATGGCTTAGATAACCATGGCATCAAGGTCACTGGTTTAAAAATTGATGTTCCCACAATGATTAAAAACAAAGATGAGGTTGTCAGTCGACTGACTGGTGGTATCAGCGGTCTATTCAAGGCGAATAAAGTCACCAGCTTTCATGGTCGTGGGAAATTAATGGCTGGTAAACAAGTTGAAATAACAACAGCCACCGGCGAAGTATCTCTTATTTCAGCCGAAAGCATTATTCTGGCGACGGGTTCACGGCCCATCGATATCCCTTCTGCTCCAGTTGATAATAAAAATATTGTCGATTCTACCGGCGCCTTGAATTTCGATAAAGCACCTAATAAATTAGGCGTTATTGGAGCCGGTGTAATTGGTTTGGAATTAGGTAGTGTCTGGAACCGTTTAGGCTCTGAGGTGGTCCTACTTGAAGCTCAAGACACTTTCCTACCCCCGGTAGACTCAAAAATTGCTGCTGAAGCAAAGCGTCAATATAAAAAACAAGGGCTGGATATTAAAATGAGCGCCCGTGTCACTAAAGCCGTTCCTAAAGGCAAAAAGGTCACCGTTAACTATGAAGACGCTTCAGGAGAGCACACAATAGAACTGGATAAACTCATTGTCTCTGTAGGTCGCCGCCCAAATACAGATAACTTATTCGCACCTGAATTTCCTATTGAACTTGATGAACGTGGCTTTATAGAAGTTGATGAACTTTGGCAAACAAGCCAGCCCTGCGTATATGCCATCGGTGATCTAATCCGAGGCCCTATGCTGGCTCATAAAGCCTCAGAAGAAGGGGTCGCCGTGGCAGAAGTGATTTATGGTGAAGAACCTGAGATCAACTACGATGTAATCCCCAGTGTTATTTACACAAACCCAGAGATTGCCTGGGTTGGCCAAACAGAGCAGCACTTAAAATCAGCCGGTGAGAGAATAAAAGTCGGCATGTTTCCTTTTTCTGCTAGCGGTCGCGCCCAAGCCATGGGAGACACAACAGGGATGGTAAAAATTATTTCGAGCGAAGAAACTGATCAAATTCTTGGCGTTCATGTCATTGGGCCACAAGCATCTGAGCTCATAGCTGAAGCAGTCCTGGCCATGGAATACTCTGCCAGCACCGAAGATTTGGCCTTAACTGTCCACGCTCACCCCACTTTATCAGAGGCTCTTCACGAAGCTGCGCTTGCTGTTGACAAAAGAGCCTTGCATATCCCTAACCGCTAAGTTTTTAAACATATCGAAGTGCACCAATATTCTCATCGTTCTTTTGATGGGTTATTGGTGCCTTTTATCTTAAAGAATGCTGTTATCTCTTATTTAATATCTCATTAACTTTATTTTCCTCTACAGACCTTCACCATAGACATAAAGATGAACTAAAACCCTCCTCACCCCAGTTAACGTCATCTTCGTCTCTTTCTTCTGAATAAGGGCTTTCGATAAACGACAACCCTCATCTTTTACTCACTATTGCTTTACAAAAAGATTCAATTAGATTATTTTTACTAACATCTAATGTATTTATTTAAGTTGTTTTTTTAACCTATTGATTTAAAAGACTTAAAAATAGGTAAAAATGAGCGCCACCATCCAAAACATTATGCCAAACAATGAGATTGCGGCTTGCGATCTTCTGATAGATTATTTAGAAAAAATTGGGGTTGAGTTTATATTTGGCATTCCAGGCGGCGCAATAGAACCTCTCTATAATGCTTTAGCCAGAAGTGAAAAAAGAAATGCATGTTAATGCTAGTCTAGGCATTAGTGTATTCCCACAAAGTGGTACCACCGTGAGTAATCTGCTAAAAAATGCCGATATCGCGATGTATTTGTCTAAACAGTCAAAAACACCCTATGTGTTCTTTGATAATTCAATGGCTGAAAACATCAACAAACGCTTAACCATAGAAAATGAATTACGCAATGTTATTTTGCGTAATGAACTAATCGTTTTTTATCAACCGCAATTCAGCTTATCAACCGGCAAGTTGATTGGCATGGAGGCCTTAGTCAGATGGCAGCATCCTGAAAAGGGCTTAATCCCGCCAAGCGATTTTATTGATCTTTCTGAAGAAACCGGTCAAATCTATATGATTGGAGAATGGGTCTTAAAAACTGCCTGTTTGACCTTAAAAAACTGGATTGATCGTGGTGCCTGCCCTATTAGAGTTGCAGTCAATCTGTCAAATCTCCAACTTGAAGATGAGGAAATCATCAATAAAATTTCCACCACAATAGACGCTACCCAACTGCCGCACGAGCTGCTTGAACTAGAAATAACCGAAAGCGCGGTGATGAACAATGAACAGCTCGTCATCGATAAACTAGAAATATTAAAAGACTTAGGCATCAAGCTGGCTATTGATGATTTTGGCACCGGTTATTCATCGCTGAGCTATTTAAAGCGTTTGCCGATCAATTTACTAAAAATTGACCGTTCTTTTGTCAATAATAGCCTTAGCAATAAGGCCGATGAAGATATTATAAAAACCATCATTGTGCTCGCTCACAGCATGGGCGTTGAAGTCATAGCCGAAGGGGTAGAAACTAAAGAACAAAGTACCTTATTAGAGGAACTTCATTGTGATTATGTTCAAGGTTACTATTTTGGCAAGCCGATGCCCGCTGAAGAATTTGAGAAATTATTATTTCCGAAAGCAAATAATAACGTGTACCCAATCTCTTTGTTACAATAATTTCTTTTTAATCAACAGAATTTATTAATGACCGTTATTAAACAAGATGACCTTATAGAAAGCGTCGCCGCTGCTTTTCAATTTATTTCTTACTATCACCCAAAGGACTATATTCAAGCGCTTGGAAAAGCCTATGAATTAGAAGAATCGCCAGCTGCCAAAGATGCAATGGCACAAATTCTTCTTAACTCACGGATGTGTGCGATGGACCATCGCCCCATTTGCCAAGACACGGGTATCGCTAATGTGTTTTTAGACGTGGGGATGGATGTCCAATGGGACGCCAATATGAGCTTGGAAGATATGTGTAACGAAGGCGTGCGTCGTGCATATAACCACCCAGATAATGTTTTACGAGCCTCTATAGTCGCTGACCCTTTAGGTTCGCGAAAAAACACGGGCGATAATACACCAGCCGTCATTCATACAAGAATCGTTCCCGGTAATACCGTGAGTGTTCACGTTGCTGCAAAAGGGGGCGGCTCTGAAAACAAATCTAAATTTGTCATGCTCAACCCCAGCGACAGCCTTGTTGATTGGGTACTTAAAACAGTCCCCACCATGGGCGCAGGCTGGTGCCCACCCGGCATTTTAGGCATTGGTGTTGGTGGTACCGCTGAAATGGCCATGAAATTAGCCAAAGAATCATTAATGCAACCCATTGATATACAGGAGCTAAAAAATCGCGGTCCTCAAAACCGAACAGAAGAAATTCGTTTAGAACTATATGACAAAGTGAACGCGCTGGGTATAGGAGCTCAAGGCCTGGGCGGTTTAACCACGGTACTCGATGTAAAAATTAATGACATGCCAACACATGCTGCCTCACTGCCTGTTGCGATGATTCCAAACTGTGCCGCTACTCGTCACGCACATTTTGTTCTAGATGGCTCTGGCCCAACTTACATAGAGCCACCCAAACTTGAAGATTGGCCAGATATCGCTTGGGCACCCGATGCTCAAACCAAGCACGTCAATTTAGATACGGTTACCGAAGAAGAGGCGCAATCTTGGCAACCAGGTGATCGCTTATTATTAAGTGGCCACATGTTGACTGGCCGAGATGCTGCGCACAAACGTATTGCCGACATGTTTGCCAAAGGTGAAACCCTACCAGATGGCGTCGATTTTAAAAATCGCTTCATCTACTACGTAGGTCCTGTTGACCCTATTGAAGGTGAAGTGGTGGGGCCTGCTGGTCCAACAACGGCAACCCGCATGGACAAATTTACTGAAATGATGCTCGATAAAACTGGTCTACTCGGTATGATCGGTAAAGCCGAACGGGGACCCAGTGGTATTGATGCCATTAAAAAACACAAAGCCACTTACCTTATGGCTGTTGGTGGCGCTGCCTATCTGGTTGCAAAAGCCATCAAGGGCTCCAAGGTAATTGCTTTTGAAGATTTGGGAATGGAAGCCATTAGAGAGTTTTATGTAGAAGATATGCCAGTAACCGTTGCGGTTGATTCTCATGGCGAGTCTGTTCACAAAACGGGTCCTGCCCTGTGGCAATCTAAGATTGCTGGTATCCCCATTATTGAAGGCTGATCTTTTCTTAATCATACTAAAAAGCCAAGCGACATCTACCGCTTGGCTTTTTTTAACTTATCAGTTTCTATTTATCTTTTATAAGCAACTCAACCCCATCAGGTTTCTGAAACCCTCTTGGTAACTTAGTACCACGTTGTGCTCTTTTACCTCGATACGCATCCAAATCGGCTATTTTTAAATTAATATACCGTTTACCTGCATGAATTCGAATAGCCTGCTGTTCCGTAAAGACACAAAAACCAATAACACGATCATCGCCTGATTTTAAATCTTTGCCAGGTATTTGAATCAACTTATTCCCTTTGCCGCGTGCTAATTCTGGCACCTCGTCAATAGGAAAGATTAACAAGCGACCCTGCTGACTAAGAATGGCCACCATAGCCTCTTGAGCTTCATAAAGAGCTGGCGACAAAACGGTTGCCCCTGCAGGTAAGGAAATCAAGGCTTTGCCCGCTTTATTTTTACTATAAAGGTCTGACAGCGTCGTCACAAAACCATAACCCGCACTGGATGAAAGCATCACCTTTTCTTCCTGACCCGCTAACACGTGGGTAAACATAGCGCCTGCCGGCGGTTTGAAATGACCGGTTAAAGGCTCACCTTGCCCTCGTGCAGAAGGTAAACCATGCACAGGTTGGCTATAGATTCGACCTGCTGAATCGAGGAAATACACCAAGCTATTACTCCGCCCTTTGGCCGATGCAAGATAGCCATCACCTGCTCTAAACGCAAGACTCGTCGGATCAATGTCATGTCCTTTTGCCGCCCTCACCCAACCCTTCTGAGAAATCACAATCGTCATGGGTTCATTCGGAATCAGCGCTCGCTCATCTAATGCTTGCGCCGACTGCCTGCTAACAATTGGAGAACGCCTGGCGTCGCCATAAAGCGCCGCGTCCGCTTGTATTTCTTTTTTAACCAAGGTACGTAAACGCTGTTTTGAATTCAGAATTTTCTCTAACTCATCACGCTCTTTTACTAACTCTTCTTGTTCCGCACGAATTTTAAACTCTTCCAACTTAGCCAGTTGACGCAATTTAATTTCCAAAATGGCATGAGCCTGAACATCTGTGATGCCAAAGCGCTGCATCATCACTTGTTTCGGTTTATCTTCTTCACGAATAATTCGAATCACTTCATCAATATTTAAATAAGCAATCAACAAACCATCCAGAATATGCAAACGGTCGTTTACTTTATCCAAGCGATAATCCAACCGTTTAGTAACCGTTGCAATACGATAAGTTAACCATTCACTTAACAGAGTCTTTAAATTTTTAACCTGAGGTTTGCCCGACAGGCCGATCACATTAAAATTAACTCGATAGGTACGTTCCAGATCGGTTGTTGCAAATAAATGTGACATTAACTGTTCCGTGTCCACACGATTAGAACGAGGGATAATGACCAAACGTGTCGGGTTTTCATGATCAGATTCATCACGTAAATCCTCGACGATGGGTAGTTTTTTCGCCTGCATTTGTACGGAAATCTGCTCCAGCACCTTCGCCCCTGAAACTTGGTACGGCAAGGCCGTCACAATGATTTGGCCGTGCTCTATCTCGTACCGCGCTCTAGCACGCAAACTACCACCACCCTTTTCGTACATTGATTTAATGTCTTCTCGCGACGTAATAACTTCGGCTTCGGTTGGAAAATCTGGCCCTTTAACATGTTCCATCAACGCACTGATCTCTGCTTTCGGTTCATCCAGCAAATGAATACAGGCACTGGCGACTTCATTCAAGTTATGTGGCGGAATATCTGTGGACATACCAACAGCAATACCCGTGACCCCATTTAACAGCACATTGGGTAACCGCGCTGGCAGTAAAACAGGCTCTTGCAACGTCCCATCAAAATTATCAGTCCAATCAATCGTGCCCTGCCCTAATTCACTTAATAAGCTTTCTGAATAGGGGGCAAGCCGTGATTCTGTGTAACGCATAGCAGCAAAGGATTTAGGATCGTCGGGTGAGCCCCAATTCCCCTGCCCATCCACCAAAGGGTAACGGTATGCAAAAGGTTGTGCCATGTGCACCATGGCCTCATAACAGGCGGTATCGCCGTGCGGATGAAACTTACCGAGCACGTCACCAACGGTCCTTGCCGATTTTTTAAATTTCGCTTGATTCGATAAGCCAAGCTCAGACATGGCATACACAATGCGTCGTTGTACGGGTTTAAGGCCATCAGCAATATGCGGTAAGGCACGGTCTAAAATAACGTACATTGAATAATCTAAGTACGCTTTTTCTGTAAAATCTTTTAGCGGTAATGTTTCTATATTTTCAAATTCTACTGTGCTCATACTGTTCTCTACAAATCAGCCAGATTGCCACTGTCTTCCAACCAGGCTTTACGGTCAGATGCGCGCTTTTTAGCTAATAACATATCCATTTTCAGGTGTGTTTCATCACCCGGATTCATGCCTAAGCGCACTAATCGGCGCGTATCAGGATCTAGCGTTGTTACACGCAATTGGGCAGGGTTCATTTCACCCAACCCTTTAAAACGTTGAACATTCACCTTACCTTTTAATTTTTCTGCAGAAATTCTATCTAAAACACCTTCTTTCTCCGCATCGTCTAACGCGTAAAAAACTTGTTTACCGACATCGATACGGTATAAAGGCGGCATGGCAACGTAGATATGCCCAGCATCAACTAACGAAGAAAAGTGACGCACAAACAAGGCACATAACAAAGTCGCAATGTGTAAGCCATCTGAATCGGCGTCCGCTAAGATACAGATTTTACTGTAACGCAATGATTTTAAATCAGTTGAACCCGGTTCAACACCAATGGCGACTGAAATATCATGCACTTCTTGAGACGCCAACACATCAGCAGGCTCAACTTCCCAGGTATTCAATATTTTTCCACGCAAGGGCATAATCGCCTGGAATTCACGATCCCGTGCTTGCTTTGCCGACCCTCCTGCTGAGTCTCCTTCCACTAAAAACAATTCAGAACGATCTGAATCTTGCGATGAACAATCAGCTAATTTACCAGGCAAAGCTGGGCCAGAGGATACCTTCTTACGTACAACTTTTTTTCCTGCACGCTGTCTATTCTGAGCACGTTGTATCGCTATTTGCGCAATTTCTTCACCCATTTCTGGGTGTTGATTTAACCACAGACTGAAACTGTCTTTCGCCACACCAGATACAAACGCGGCGCATTCTCTAGACGTTAATCTCTCTTTCGTTTGACCGGAGAATTGAGGGTCCTCCAGCTTGATAGACAGCACGTAATGACAACGCTCCCATACATCATCTGGAGTAATTTTGACGCCTCGTGGCAACAGGGATTGAAATTCGCAAAACTCACGAATCGCTTCAGTTAAGCCGGTACGCAATCCATTCACATGTGTTCCGCCTTGTGCCGTTGGCACGAGGTTAACATAACTTTCGGTGATACCCTCACCGGCATCAGTCGACCATGCCACCGCCCACTCAACCGATTCACGCTCACTGTTAGCAGCCGATATAAAGCCTTCAGCCGGTAGCAAACTGAGATGTTCTAATTCACCTAGCAAATAATCTGTTAGGCCATTTTCGTAATACCACTCCAACTTTTCAGCCTTCGTTTCATCATTCAATGTAATACGAAGCCCAGGACAAAGCACCGCTTTAGCTCGCAGCACGTGTTTCAACTTACTGGTAGATACGGTCGCAGAGTCAAAATAAATAGCATTCGGCTTAAATCGTACGGTGGTGCCTGTGTTGCGTTGGCCAACGCTACCCACCTCTTCCAAATCGCTGACTTTCGCCCCATTTTCAAAGGCCATATGCCAACGGCTACCGGCTCGTTTAACATCCACATCCACTCGGCTGGATAGCGCATTGACTACTGAAATGCCAACGCCATGCAAACCGCCCGAAAATTGGTAATTTTTATTAGAGAACTTCCCCCCCGCATGTAGCCTCGATAAAATCAACTCAATACCTGGCACGCCATGTTCAGGATGAACATCTACCGGCATTCCCCGGCCATCATCAATAATTTCAATAAAACCATCTTTATACAAATTCACATTGATGACAGAAGCAAAACCCGCAATGGCTTCATCCACACTGTTATCCAAAACTTCTTGAACAAGGTGATTTGGGCGTGCGGTATCGGTATACATACCGGGGCGTTTTTTAACGGGGTCTAACCCACTTAACACCTCAATATCAGAGGCACTGTAGTTACTGCTCATAAAGGATTAACGTATCATTGAGTGGTTGGTTATATAAAGCCGTTAAGCATAATCATTTACGTCGGCCGCCACAATCTTTTTACACTCAATATAAAAGTCTAACGTATGTTACTTTTTGAAATATTTGGTCTATTCTTAGGCCAAGAAGAATTATAACGCATGAATAATATGGATATAAAAGTTACCAATGACAAGTCTACTTTATTGAATCGTATCGACGACATTCTTAACTTAACCTTACCTGCCTATCTCAAATTAAAACTTGTATTACGCACAACACGTAAAGAACTCGGTGCCGACCGCTGCTGGTTATTATTTCCCTGTAATCCCAATGCAAAGCAATACCTTGTTCCCCTTGAAGATACAAGCATAAAGCACCCTGGTACAAATCGATTAAAAATATCCTCTTCAGCTAATCCAGCATTCCAGCAGATCATTAACCAAGCTTTAACCTCACAAAGCACTATAAGCGTTGAACTTTCATCGAAATCTTCACCTGAATTAAAGCAGATTTACAAACAATTCCATGTGAAATCTCAAATGGCCTGCCAAATCCCTATTGAGAATAAAGATGGTTGGGTCATTGGCATACACCATTGCGAACATTATCATCATTATGCTGAAGAGGATAAACGTTTACTGACGACCGTCGCTAATAAAATCCGCCTGTCTCTTAATCAATTATTCGATATCCACAGCGTATTGCATACCGCAGAATTAGCTACCGACATCCTTGAAAACAGCCAATTAGCACAATCAATATACAACGCTGACCTTAAAATAGTTTACGCCAATGCTGCCTACTGCAGAATAAATCATCGCCAACTCAAAGACATTATCGGAGTACACGGCAAACAATTTGTAAGCGAGAACTATAAAAATCACTTTGATTCGTTTATCGATGAGATCCGTACTCATGGATACGCGAGCATCAAAGGAGAGAAACTCACCGGTGAAGGAAAAGTAATTCATACAGAGAACGCTGGCTGCACTATCCTCTACAACCGTCAGAAACATTACCTCCTCACCTCCCAGGATGTCACAAACGAAGTAGAAGCTGTTTATGCCTTAGAAAATTCCTTAGATATACAACGAGCCATTTTAGAAGCAACGGATGATGGCGTACTGGTTGAAGACCTTAATAGAAACATCATTGCAATTAATCAAAAATTTTACGAATATTTTGATATTAACCCCCCTAATAAAGAAGTAATTAGTACACTTGAATTATTAAAAACCGGGCTTCAATCATTATTAAACCCCGAAGAAATAGGTTCTACCGTTTCACAAATGACCCCCTCTACAACAGAGGTAACGCAAGAGACCATTTTGCTTAAAAATGGCACTATTTTAGATATGAACGCCTTTCCACTTATCCATGAAGATGATATAAAAGGTCGAGTTTGGTATTTTAAAGACGTAACTAAACAAACACGATCTACCCAAGCATTAGAAAACGCACTTGATGTACAACGTGCTATTAATGAAGCCACTGACGATGGCATGTTAGTTGAGGACCTTAATGGACAGGTTATTAACGTTAACCAAGTCTTCCTTGATACATTTCTCATACCTCAGCATGTTATAGAGCAACGCAATCAAACCTCACTTAACTTGCTTAAGTTAGGCCTCCTCGTGATGACTAACGCTGAAGAAATTGCTGAAACAGTCAAGGAAATACACACAAATTCAGATAAGAAAACTAACTTCCTTATTCATTTGAATGATGGCCGCGTACTTGATACGACATCATTTCCTTTAATTCGCGAAGGCCTTATCCAAGGACGTGTCTGGTATTACAAAGATATTACTGATAAGTATCAGCTAACCCATAAATTAAGTTTTGAAGCAACGCATGACCCTCTAACAAAATTGGTTAACCGCCGTGGTTTTGATGAAATATTGCAAAATGCCATCGCTAATATTCAATCTAACAACAGTGTACACGCCCTGCTTTACTTAGATTTAGATCAATTTAAAATCATTAATGATAGCTCCGGTCATAGTGCTGGTGATCTAGCATTGATAGAAATCAGCAAAATTCTCTCCGGTATACTACGAAAAGCAGACGCTCTCGCGCGTGTTGGCGGAGATGAGTTTTGTATTCTTCTACGAGACTGCTCGCCTGAAGTCGCAAAAAAAATAGCTGAAAAAATTCGCCAAGCCATTGATAAATTTATCTTTATTTGGAGTGACAAAGAATACAATTTAGGGGTTAGCATCGGTGTGGTGAGTTTGGATGAAACCGTGAAGTCTTATGAATCCGCCTTAAACCTCGCAGACACCTCCTGTTATTTGGCAAAAGAAGCTGGAAGAAACCGTATCCATGAGCATACGACTGCCGACCAAGCTGTAATTCAACGGCTCCAAGAAGGTAATATCGTCAGCAAGATTCACACAGCTCTTAAACAAGAACATTTCGTCTGCTACGCACAAAAAATATGCGTTACAACGCCTACCGAAGGTAACGAATGTCAAATGCCCCATTACGAGATTCTGATCCGCATGCAGGACAATAAAGGGCAGATTCACGCACCGCATACCTTTTTACCTGCCGCCGAGCGATATAAATTAGCTTATAAAATAGATCACTGGGTCATCAAAAAGAGTCTTTCTCAAATGGCCTCTATTCAAAATAAATTTGGCTGGATCAGTATTAACCTCTCTGGGCAGACCATTGCCCATGAAGAGACTTATGATGTTATCGTTTCAGCGATAAAACGTTCTGGCATGCCAGCCGACAAGTTGTGCTTTGAAATCACAGAAACCGCCGCTATTACAAACCCAAGAATAGGTATGGCCTTCCTCAATAAATTAAGAGAACTCGGCTGTAAAGTCGCCCTCGATGATTTCGGCACCGGTTTATCATCCTATGCATATCTAAAGAAATTACCCGTTGATATTCTAAAAATCGACGGACAGTTCATTAAAAGCATGCTAGACGATAAACTCGATCTAGCGATGGTTCAGTCTATTAACGAAATTGCCCACCTAATGGGGAAGAAAACCATTGGTGAATTTGTAGAAAACCCTGAAATATTTGCAAAGTTAAATGAAATTGGCATAGATTACGGACAAGGCTACCATTTGCACAAACCTTGTAGCGTCCAAAGCTTGATAGAGACCTATCAAGCCTCAGAAGCCAGTTAAGTCGTTTAATTCAGATCATCGGCTAACGACGCTCTTATATTGTCGGCGATAGGTGTGCAGGCTTTCGTATACGCAGCATGATCAACACCCATATTGATGGCCGCTGCTTGTTTAACAGCCGCTACCATAGCGTCGGACAATTCAAATCTTAGAAAATGTACCGACGATGTTTTTTCCTCAGTTTCACGTTCTAAATCTTCATTGGCAATCGGGAACACTTTATCAAACCCGTCAACTTGCACCCATGTTGCTGTTTCTATTCCAATCATCTCAGCTAACGCAGCGACACGGTCTTCCACCTTATCAAACTGAATCATCATCGTTGCTTTCCAGTTTTTGCCATCGGGAATCAACGGGTTATAAGCCTCAATTTCCTCCATAATAGCGGCAGAATCAAATATCTTTTCAGCACGCAACATTTCTTGTACCTGATAATGCATGGTCAGATAATCTTCAAAGTGCAGGCTTACATTTTCGCCAATTCTAACAATTCTGTTTTCTTTATGGGCACGAACTTTTGCTCTAAATTCGGTACGTAGGTTTGAGTATTCTTCCAACGAATACAACGCATCTTTAACTAGTTTTTTCATTATGTTCCTTACGTTTATAAGCCATATGCTTGTTTTAACAAGCTCATCGGATTTTGCACTGCTTTTTCATTTTTTAACCCAGAAGCAATATGATCAGCGGCCATTGGGCAGTCACTGGAAAAAACGGCCGTGCTTTCTTTATCCACTTTATTAACAATTGGCCGGGCAATTTTTTTTGATATGTCGTGGAACTCAGATTTTAACGCATACGTTCCATCATGCCCTGAGCACCTTTCGTGTGCTTTAACTGAGGTATTTGGAATTAATTCCAACAACTCCTTTGTTTTTTGGCCAATATTTTGAACCCTAAGATGACAAGCTACCTGATAAGACACATCACCAATTTCTTCTTTAAACTCGGTACGTAACAAGCCGCCTTTATGGCGAATCATCAAATACTCAAAGGGGTCAAACATAGCGTCCCGAACTTTTAAAACATCGGGGTCATCAGGGAACATGAGGGGTAATTCCTGTTTAAACATCAACACACACGATGGAACCGGCGCGACAATGTCGAAACCTGCATCAACTAAGCGCGCTAACGCTGGAATATTATTATTTTTAAGCCGTTCAACTTCTTCAAGATCACCCAGTTCCAATTTGGGCATCCCACAGCATTTTTCCTGTTGGCACATCTCAACTAAAATTCCATTGTGTTGATAAACGGCCACTAAGTCTTTCACTAGATCCGGGCGATTATAATTGCCATAACACGTTGTAAAAATCGCGACCTTGCCGGTTGTTTCTTCACAAGCTTGCACTTCTATCGCTTGAGGGCTTTGTTTAGCAAATTGTTTTCTAGCTGTGTCTGTATGATAGGCAGGAATAACAGCCTCGGGATGAATGCCTAATTGTTTATCAAGCAATCGGCGCATGGTTTTATTTTGATTCACTGCATTGACAGTATTCACCACGATGGGAATTGAGGCTAATTTTGCAATCTTATCGGTTGATGTAATTAATTTATCACGTTTTTTTACGTCATCTTTTTTAAACTTAACCGCTTTTGCACGCAGCATTAAATGAGGGAAGTCCAAGTCCCATTCATGTGGCGGCACGTAAGGACACTTTGACATAAAACACATGTCACAAAGATAGCAATTATCAACCACGTCCCAATAGACTGTCTTATCGACGCTATCAAGCTCCATTGTTTCAGACTCATCGATGACGTCGAACAATAATGGAAATGCATTGCAAAGATTAAAACAACGACGACAGCCATGACAAATATCAAAAACTCTATCCAGCTCGTTGAATAAATTTTCTTCATTAAAAAAATCTACGCCCTTCCAATCAATGGGATGCCTTACAGGGGCTTCTAAGCTACCTTCTCTCATATTTATTTCTCCAATAAAAAAAGGAGGGTACACAAGCACCCCCCTTTCTTCTAATCACAGCAAATTAAGCGCTTAAAGAGTCTAACGCTTTTTGGAAACGATTAGCGTGTGAACGCTCCGCTTTTGCTAATGTTTCAAACCAGTCAGCAATCTCGTCATGACCTTCATCACGTGCAGTTTTTGCCATACCAGGGTACATATCTGTGTACTCATGTGTTTCGCCAGCAATCGCAGCCTTTAGGTTATCTTCAGTGCCACCGATCGGTAAACCTGTTGCCGGATCACCTGTCTCTTCCAAGTACTCTAAATGACCATGTGCATGACCTGTTTCACCCTCAGCAGTCGAACGAAATACTGTCGACACATCGTTATACCCTTCGATGTCAGCTTTGTTTGCGAAGTACAAGTAACGACGATTCGCTTGAGACTCACCAGCAAACGCGTCTTTTAAATTCTGTTCTGTTTGAGAACCTTTAAGTGACATAATAATTCCTCTATTTATGTTGAATGATATCAAATCTACCTTTAGACTTGGTCTAAGAGTAAAGCTCAAGATACGTCACCGCCTATTCGATGTCAACATCATTAACAGTGACCTGATTAAGCATCAATAGTGACCCTATCCGACGAATAAGGTAACGTAATTCCTTTTAAAAAATCAACGACAATAGTCATGGCTAAAGCAAAAAAACTCGATTTAGAATCATCCCTTCAATCTCTTGAAGAACTGGTTGATCGAATGGAAAACGGGGGGTTAAGCCTCGAAGAATCCCTTAAGGAGTTTGAACAAGGCATTAAATTAATACAGTCTTGCCAAAAGTCGCTCACCGATGCCGAACAAAAAGTTGAGATATTATTAAGTAATTCCACGCTCGCCAAACCCGTGGATTTTGATTAATTTCATACCCATTAAGACCCAACATGACTGCATTGCAACAGTTTCAACATGAGAAAGTTCAACAAATTGAGGCCGCTTTAGATTCCCTTCTTCCTTCTACTCAGCTTGAACCACAGCAGTTACACGAAGCCATGCGCTACTCAACCCTGAATGGTGGAAAACGTATTCGAGCCATGTTGGTCTACGCAACAGGGTATTTACTTGAAATACAACAACAGACACTAGACAGCCTTGCCTGCTCAATAGAACTCATCCATGCTTATTCCCTAATTCATGATGACCTACCTGCCATGGATGATGATGACTTGCGTCGTGGAAAACCAAGTTGCCACAAGGCGTTTGATGAAGCAACCGCCATTTTGGCGGGTGATGGACTTTTAACACTGGCATTTAATGCCCTGGCAAAAGCCAAGTGCAGTAGCGAACAAAAAATCACCTGTATTCAACTTTTATCTCAAGCAGCGGGTTCTAGAGGCATGGTCGGTGGCCAAGCCATTGATTTAGCAAACGAAGGAAAATCTCTATCCATTGCTGAAATTGAGAATATGCACCTTCACAAAACAGGGGCACTGATCTGTAGCTGTATCACTTTGGTTGCCAGTTTAAAACTTACCCCCAATGATGCCGAGTATCGCCACTTAAAACATTATGCAGAATGTATTGGGCTCGCCTTTCAAGTACAAGATGATATTCTCGATGAAACCTCATCAACCGAAACGCTTGGAAAGACTCAAGGCAAGGATAAACAAGCCGATAAATCCACTTACCCCTCCATTCTAGGGTTAAAGGCATCGAAGGAGTTAACAGAAGATTTATATAACGAAGCACTCCTGAGTTTGTCACATTTTGATCAACGCACAGAGTACCTTAGAGATATTGCTCAATTTACCATCTCACGAATTTCTTAAGGAAAGGCGCCTTAGCGTAGTATTAACTTGCATAGTCTTTACTGGCAAACGATAATACGCAACCTTAAATCAACGCATTATGAAGATTACGTGACAATCACGGCAAAATACCCCATTCTAGATAAAATAAGTTTACCCGATGACCTTAGAGGTTTAACGGAAGGCGAACTTATTGCTTTAGCTGATGAATTACGCGATTTCCTCATCGCGTCCGTTAGCAAATCTGGCGGGCACCTTTCCGCTGGGTTAGGGGCTATTGAACTCACGATAGCATTGCACTACATTTTTAACACGCCTGATGACAAACTCATCTGGGACGTAGGTCATCAAGCTTACCCGCACAAAATTTTAACTGGGCGCAAAAATAAAATTTCAACCATCCGTCAGAAAAACGGCATCACCCCTTTTGTTACACGATCAGAAAGTGAATACGATGCTTTTGGCGTTGGCCATTCAAGCACGTCTATCAGCGCCGCCTTAGGCATGGCCATCGCTGCTGGAATCAATCATGACGCGAAACGTACCGTTGCCATTATTGGTGATGGTGGGTTAACCGGCGGTATGGCGTTTGAAGCGTTGAATCATGCAGGTGCATTAGACGCAAATTTACTGGTAATTCTTAACGATAACGATATGTCCATTTCCCCGAATGTTGGGGCATTGAAAAATTACCTGGCTAAAATTTTATCCGGTAAATTTTATACAACAGTTAAAGAAGGCAGCAGAAAAGTCATGTCTAATATGCCTAGCGTTTGGGAGTTGGCTAGACGAACTGAAGAGCATGTTAAGGGCATGGTAATACCCGGCACACTTTTCGAGGAAATGGGGTTTAATTACATCGGGCCTATCGATGGTCATGATTTGCCCACCTTAGTAAAAACTCTTTCCAATTTAAAAGACCTAAAAGGCCCGCAATTCCTGCATGTTGTTACACAAAAAGGTAAGGGTTACTCTCCCGCAGAGGCCGACCCTATCGGCTACCATGGTGTTTCTAAATTTGATCCTAGCAAAGAAAACTTACCTAAAAAAGCAATCAGCTCAGCAACGTATTCTGAAGTTTTCGGCCAATGGCTTTGTGATATTGCAAATGAAAATAGCCAAGTTGTCGGCATTACGCCGGCTATGCGCGAGGGTTCTGGTATGGTCGAGTTCGAACAGCAATACCCTGAACGCTATTTTGATGTTGGCATAGCCGAACAACATGCTATCACCTTAGCCGCTGGCATGGCCTGCGAAGGGTTACACCCCGTTGTGGCGATTTATTCAACCTTCCTACAGCGTGGTTACGACCAGCTTATTCACGACGTTGCTTTACAAAACTTACCGGTTCTTTTTGCTATTGATCGTGCAGGCTTGGTTGGCCCTGACGGGCCTACTCACGCAGGATCGTACGATCTTTCGTACCTGCGCTGCTTACCGAATATGATCATCATGGCCCCCGCAGATGAAAATGAATGCCGACTTATGCTGACAACCGGCATTAACTACAACGGCCCTGTTGCCGTGCGTTACCCTCGCGGTAAAGGTCCCGGTGTCGCAATTAATAACACATTAGATAGCTTGCCAATAGGTCAAGCCTTGACCGTACGTGAAGGAAAAAATATCGCATTATTAGCGTTTGGCTCAACACTCTCGCCAGCCTCTGACATTGCTGAGCAACTCAACGCAACTGTGGTGAACATGCGTTTTGTAAAACCTCTTGATGAGGACATGATCAGAAAAATTGCCGCTTCTCACAAAACAATTTTTACACTCGAAGAAAATGTAGTTAAAGGCGGTGCTGGAAGTGCTGTAAACGAGTTTATCAACCAAGCGGCGTTGTCAGTCAATATTTATAACATCGGTTTGCCAGACCGTAATCTTGAGCACGGATCAAGAGAAGAGCTGCTTGAAGAAGCCTGCCTTGATGTGTCTAACATTAAACGAACCATACAAGCATACTTAAAAACGAACCCTTAATCTGGCTTAAACAGCTTATTAGACTATGACCATCGAAGACGTACAAAATCACCCTGACACTAGAAACATAGCCATCAACAAAGTAGGCATCAAGGATATTCGTCACCCATTTATTTTCATTGATAAAGAAGGTCATCAACAAGCAACCGTTGGTACATTTGATCTATCGGTGAATTTACCTCACCACCAAAAAGGCACACACATGTCTCGCTTTGTGGCCTTACTCAATGAAGACTGTCAGCAATTATCAATTAAAAGTTTTAGTGCATTACTAGAAAAAATGACACTTAAGTTGGAAGCTGAGACAGGTTACATCAACACCAAATTTTTACATTTCGTCAATAAAGCCGCGCCTGTCTCAGGGGTAAAAAGCTTGCTCGACTATCAAATAAAACTTGAGGGTCAATGGAGTAAAGAAGTCACAAAAATTCATGTCAGTGTTGTTATACCTGTCACGAGCTTATGCCCCTGTTCAAAGAAAATTTCTGAATATGGTGCACACAATCAACGTTCTCATATTACTGTTAGTGCTGCAATTACAGGCAATATCTGCCTTGAAGATATTATCCAACTTGTTGAAAAACAAGCATCGAGTGAGCTGTATAGCCTTCTCAAAAGGCCGGATGAAAAATATGTCACCGAACTTGCTTATGACAACCCTAAGTTTGTCGAAGATGTGGTCAGGGACATTGCCACTGCATTAAATGAAGAAGAGCGAATCTTATCCTATACCCTAGAAGCAGAAAACTTTGAATCAATACACAATCACTCGGCATACGCAGTGATTGAGAATAAAAAATTAACTTAATAATACCGGAGCCCCCGCAATGTCTAACACCATAGACCTCAGTCAATATGGAATAACTGATGCTAAAGAAATTATCCACAACCCTTCTTTTGACCTCTTATTTGAAGAGGAAACCCGGGAAGATTTAACTGGATATGAAAAAGGGACAGTGAGCAATTTAGGTGCTGTTGCCGTTGATACAGGCATCTTCACCGGACGTTCTCCGAAAGACAAATATATCGTCATGGACGATGTATCTCGCGATACCGTATGGTGGTCTACTCAAGGTAAAAACGATAACAAACCTTTATCTGAAGAAAATTGGGGAAACCTTAAAAAAATCGTAACCAATCAATTATCAGGCCAGCGTCTCTTTGTTGTCGATACATTTTGTGGTGCCAACAAAGACACCCGTTTGTCAGTCCGATTTATTGTGGAGGTCGCCTGGCAGGCACACTTTGTCAAAAATATGTTTATTCGCCCTACTGAAGAAGAGCTTAAAGATTTTAAGCCTGATTTTGTTGTTTTAAATGGCGCTAAAACGAACAACCCTGACTGGAAAAAACACGGCCTTAATTCAGAGAACTTTATCGCCTTTAACCTGAGCGAAAAAATGCAACTGATTGGTGGCACTTGGTATGGCGGTGAAATGAAAAAAGGCATGTTCAGTATGATGAACTACCTGCTCCCCTTACGTGGCATTGCCTCCATGCACTGCTCAGCTAATATTGGCAAGAAAGGCGATGTTGCCATTTTCTTTGGTCTATCAGGTACGGGAAAAACAACTTTATCAACAGATAAAGATCGCCAATTAATTGGTGACGATGAACACGGTTGGGATGATGACGGTATCTTCAATTTTGAAGGCGGCTGTTATGCAAAAGTCATTAATTTAAGCAAAGAAGATGAACCTGAAATTTATGGCGCTATTCGGCGCAATGCCCTCTTAGAAAATGTCACGCTATCGGACGATAATGTTATTCAATTTGCTGATAACTCTAAAACAGAAAATACCCGAGTTTCATACCCCATTGACCATATCGAAAATATCGTTAAACCCATCTCAAAAGGTGGTCATGCAAAAAAAGTTATTTTCTTAACAGCTGATGCTTTTGGCGTCACGCCGCCTGTTTCAAAGTTAACACCTGAACAGACGAAATATTACTTCTTATCCGGCTTTACAGCAAAATTAGCCGGTACAGAACGAGGTATTACCGAACCAACGCCCACTTTCTCGGCTGCTTTTGGTGCCGCCTTCTTGTCCTTGCATCCGACAAAGTACGCACAGGAACTAGTAAAACGAATGGAAGCTGTTGGTGCCGAGGCTTATTTGGTCAACACCGGCTGGAATGGTAGCGGAAAACGCATTTCTATTAAAGACACACGTGGCATCATTAACGCAATTCTTGATGGCTCGATTGAAAAAGCCGACACAAAACGGATTCCTTTTTTCAACCTGGACATTCCTACCGCTTTACCTGGGGTTGATGAAACTATTCTTGATCCACGAAACACATATGAAAACCCCGAGGATTGGAATAAACGCGCACATGAATTGGCACACCTTTTTATCATGAATTTTGAAAAGTACACTGATAACGACGAAGGTCAGTCACTTGTTGAAGCGGGACCACAAATTGATTAAGCTCAAATTTTAGTGTTTCAAAAAAGGCCATGTACTTTCATGGCCTTTTTTTTATGGTATCGTAAAGGCATCAATCGTGTTCACACTGGTGAGGTTCTTATGACAGGCAACTCTTTGGATAACATACGGCCAGGCGATAAAAAACAACGTAGGGGCAGAACCTATCCACGGGGGCGCCAACTTAACCCCGCCGCTCTAACAGATATCCAAGAACTTCTTACCGACAAACCCCGTCAACCAGATTTACTGATTGAATATTTGCACCTTATACAAGATAAGTGGGGCTATATCACCTCCTCGCACTTGATGGCTTTAGCCAGCGAGCTCAAACTTTCCCAAGCAGCCGTTTATGAAGTGGCTACTTTTTATCATCATTTTGATGTCATTAAAGAAAACGAAGTGCCACCGCCAGAAACAACAATTCGCGTTTGCCAATCCCTCAGTTGTAGCCTGAACGGTTCATCCGGTTTATTAAAAGAGCTTATCGATCAACCCCCTGATAATACCCGCATCGTTTCAGCGCCGTGTATGGGTTTATGCAACCAAGCACCCGCTGCCGCTGTCAATAAACATTATCTTGGTAACGTATCAACCGACTCACTGATCAGGGCAACGAAATCCAGTCAAAAAAAACTCGTCCTACCTAGCTATCAGGACTATGAGCAATACATGAAAGCCTCGGGTTACCAGTCGCTTAAAAAACTGGACTCTCATCTACTGTCTGCTGATACGATCTTGGATACGATAGAGAAAAGTGGTTTAAGGGGCCTAGGCGGTGCCGGATTTCCAACCGCCAGTAAATTGCGAATCGTCAGAAATGAGCCTTCCCCCCGTTATCTTTGTGTCAATGCAGACGAAGGGGAACCGGGCACCTTTAAAGACCGTCACTATCTCTCTACGGAACCTCATCGCGTTTTAGAAGGTATGTTAATGGCTGCTCACGTTATTGATGCCAGTAAAATCTATATTTATTTACGGGATGAATATGCCGCTATTTATCAGGTACTTCAACGTGAAATACAGCAACTGATTAACCATCAGCACATCAAGGACGGTTTTATAGAAATAAGGCGAGGAGCGGGAGCTTACATCTGTGGTGAAGAATCTGCCATGTTGGAATCGATCGAGGGTAAACGAGGCTTACCTCGTCAGCGCCCCCCCTATGTTGCTCATCAAGGCTTATTTAGTCGCCCAACCTTAGTACAAAATGTAGAAACGCTTTATTGGATACCCAGTCTTCTCGACAAAGGAGCCGACTGGTTTAAAAACCAGGGAAAAAATGGTGCCACTGGACTTCGTTCCTTTTCTGTTTCTGGGCGTGTTAAAAAGCCCGGTGTTATTGTTTCCCCTGCCGGTAGTACTGTCCGAGAGCTGATCGCGTCAGCTGGCGGAATGCTTGATGGGCATCAATTTAAAGCCTATTTACCCGGTGGGGCATCGGGTGGAATTTTACCTGCCTCACTCGATCAAATACCCCTAGATTTTGGCAATTTAGAAGAATACGGCTGTTTCATCGGTTCACATGCCACTGTGATACTTTCCGATAAAGACAGCATTAAAAACACCTGCCAAAACTTATTAAGTTTCTTTCAAGATGAAAGTTGTGGACAATGCGCGCCTTGCCGAATTGGTTGTGAAAAAGCCAATGTATTGCTGACTGAAAGTACATGGAACAAACCTTTATTAAAAGAATTAAGTCAAATCATGGCTGATGCGTCTATTTGTGGTCTTGGCCAAGCTGCACCTAACCCGATTCTTTCCAGCATTCAATATTTTGAAGATGAGGTCTGATATGGACAAATCTATTTCATTTTCTTTAGATGGCCAGCAGGTTACCGCCTCAGCTGATGAAACCATTTGGCAAATTGCAAAAAGACTTGGTAATACAATTCCTCATTTATGTTTTAACGACAAACCAAATTATCGACCCGACGGCAACTGTAGAACTTGCATGGTAGAAATTGAGGGTGAACGAACCTTAGCCGCCTCGTGCTGCCGAAAACCAGACAATGGTATGGTCATCCATACACAAAGCAAACGCGCCATTAGTATAAGACAGGGTGTCATGGAGCTCTTAAACACTGACATAAATCAAAAGGTCGCTGATAAATCCAACTTTGCCGAGCTTGCCCAGTCGATGAACATCGATCCATCTCGCTTTCCAAAAACTCAACAACAGCAAAGTGACGACTCTCACCCAGCTATTACCGTTAAACTTGATGCCTGCATCCATTGCAATTTGTGTGTGAGAGCTTGCCGTGAAATTCAAGTGAATGATGTCATTGGTTTATCCCTACGGGGGGCGAAAGAAAAAATTACTTTTGACTTTGACGACCCCATGGGAGACTCCACTTGCGTTGCCTGTGGTGAATGTGTCCAAGCTTGTCCTACCGGTGCACTTAAAGAATCGCACCTCACATCAAACTTAAAAACCGATGAAGCGCCGATACGTTCGATTTGCCCTTATTGTGGTGTTGGTTGTCAGGTAAATCTCCATACCAGCAATAACAAAATCACCTTCGTAGAGGGAGCAGATGGCCCTTCAAATGAAGGTCGTTTATGCGTTAAAGGTCGCTTTGGCTATGATTATATTACTTCTGAACAACGCCTCACTGAGCCATTAATAAGGTTAGAGGGTAGAGAAAAAGGGATTAATATCGATCCCGAAAACCCTCTGAGCCACTTCAGAAAAGCTACTTGGGAAGAGGCTTTAGATAAAGCGGCCAATGGTTTTTTGGCTCATAAACAGCAGTATGGCGGGCACTCTCTAGCTGGTTTTGGCTCAGCGAAATGCTCCAATGAAGAAGCTTATCTTTTTCAAAAATTGATTCGAGCGGGCTTTGGCACAAACAATGTCGATCATTGTACACGTTTATGTCATGCCTCATCAGTCGCTGCCTTGATGGAAACAATTGGCTCTGGTGCCGTGACCGCGCCTTTTATGGCTGTACAGCAGAGCGATGTCATTATTGTCATTGGTTCAAATCCCAGTGAAAATCACCCTGTCGCCGCCACCTATTTTAAACAGGCTGTTCAACGTGGTGCCAAACTCATTGTGATGGACCCTAGGGCTCAGGCATTAAAACAACACGCAACACACATGCTTCAGTTCTCTCCGGGAAGTGATGTCGCCCTACTGAACGCCATGATGCACGTCATCGTTAGCGAAAAATTGTATAACCAGCACTATATTCAACAATATACTTCCGGATTTAAAGAGCTCG
>Ga0213864_10000071_pt1 | contig 41641 bp, 40 predicted proteins | sample PICome_5_FD_160078 | JGI IMG/M metagenome (GOLD analysis project Ga0213864, IMG submission 160078) | Coastal seawater microbial communities near Pivers Island, North Carolina, United States - PICO247 | ecosystem: Environmental > Aquatic > Marine > Coastal | place: USA: North Carolina... | reverse complement strand
CCTATCGCGACGCGCGGATTACTGCGATCTATGAGGGCGCAAATGGCATCCACAAAAGGATGTTGGCTACGCGCATGGTCCAAGGTTCCAGTGCAGATGCATTTGAACAGATGCTGATCGAAGAGGAGATTGATACAGATGTCTTGGGGCAATGGCAAAGCATCCGCGCCGACATGATGAAGCATGCAGATCCCGCTGCAATGGCGCATCGCTATATGCAGGCATCAATTGATGCCATGCAGGCGGTTGTGCATAAACGCATGGCACTCTGTGTTGATGCACATCCTGACCCCGACCGCATTCGCCGCGTTTTGGCGTTAGTCCCCGAACTTTGGAGCGGAATGTAGCGTTTCTGATTGCACGTTGAAAATCCTGCGCTAAGTTTTGGACGTAGCTGATATTGCAGGGGGCAAGATGGATCGCTTTGACGATATTCGGGACGGCATTCGCGCTTTATGCGCACAATTTCCCGCAGAGTATCATCGCAACATTGACCGGGATCGTGGATACCCCGACGCATTTGTTGAGGCGCTGACGCGCGAGGGGTGGATGGCTGCCCTCATTCCAGAAGAATACGGAGGATCGGGCCTTGGACTTGCCGAAGCCTCCGTGATCATGGAAGAAATAAACCGCGCAGGTGGCAATTCGGGCGCCTGTCACGGACAGATGTACAACATGAATACTCTGCTGCATCATGGGAGCGAGACGCAAAAAAATGATCTTTTGCCAAAAATCGCAGCAGGTGAAATTCGCCTTCAATCCATGGGGGTCACAGAACCCACAACGGGAACGGATACGACCAAGATTAAGACCACGGCCGTTCGCAAAGGCGATCGCTATGTGATCAACGGGCAAAAGGTCTGGATCAGCAGGGTTCGCCATTCTGATTACATGATCCTTTTGGCGCGCACTACGCCGCTGGATCAAGTCAAAAAGAAATCCGAAGGCATGTCGATTTTCTTGGTTGAAATCAAAGAGGCGCTCAAGAAGGGTATGGAATTGCGCCCGATTGAAAACATGGTCAATCACGAAACGAACGAACTTTTTTTCGACAATCTGGAAATTCCTGCCGAAAACCTGATCGGGGAAGAAGGGCAGGGGTTTAAATATATTCTGACGGGTTTGAATGCCGAACGTGTTTTGATCGCCGCAGAATGCATTGGGGATGGATATTGGTTTACCGATACTGTCACCAAATATGTCACCGAACGCGAAGTGTTTGGCCGTCCCATTGGTCAGAATCAGGGGGTGCAGTTCCCTATTGCCGAAGCCTATATTGAAATCGAGGCCGCAAATTTGATGCGATACAAAGCCTGTGATTTGTTTGATGCGGGCGCGCCGTGCGGCGCTGAAGCGAATATGGCAAAATATCTGGCTGCCAAAGCCAGTTGGGAGGCTGCAAACGCGTGCATTCAATTCCATGGTGGATTTGGATTCGCCGCAGAATATGATGTGGAACGCAAATTCCGCGAAACGCGCCTGTATCAGGTTGCGCCAATTTCGACGAATTTGATCCTGTCCTATGTGGCCGAACATGTTTTGGGCATGCCGAGGTCCTTTTAATGTCTGCGATGAAACCCCTTAGCGGTTTGACCGTGGTTGCCATTGAACAGGCGGTTGCAGCCCCTTTTGCCACTTGTCGTTTGGCTGATGCAGGAGCAGAGGTTATTAAGATTGAACGGCCCGAGGGCGATTTTGCACGTGGTTATGATAACGTGGCTGCGGGGCAATCCAGTTATTTTGTTTGGTTGAACCGTGGCAAAACATCAGTTGCGCTGGATTTGGCCAGTGAAGCAGGGCGCGCGCATTTGCGCGATTTGATTTCTGGTGCTGATGTCGTTGTCCAAAATCTGCGCCATGGCGCGATGGAACGGTTGGGTTTTTCGTTTGATGAATTGTGTCGTGAAAACCCGCGTTTGATCACTTGCTCTATCACAGGGTTTGATCCCAATGGTGATATGGCCGCGCGCAAGGCCTATGACCTTTTAATTCAGGCTGAAAGTGGGCTGTGTTCGATCACGGGCGGGCCTGATGAACCATCGCGCGTGGGGGTATCAGTAGTGGATATCGCAACAGGCGCTACCGCGCATTCCGCAATTCTTGAGGCGTTGATCGCACGTGGCATCACGGGGCATGGGATGGCGATTACGGTGTCGATGTTTGATGTCATGGCCGATTGGTTGACTGTGCCCCTGCTAAATCATGAAGGGGGGCGTAGCCCAAAACGTGTTGGTTTGGCCCATCCATCAATCGCGCCTTACGGGGTGTTTGAAACACAAGATAGCAAACAGATTTTGATTTCCATTCAAAGTGATCGTGAGTGGGCCAAATTATGTGAGTTTTTTTTGTGCGATGTCCGCCTGTCCAATGATCCACGGTTTGCTAGTAATGTGAACCGTGTTGAGCATCGCGATTTAACCGACAAAATTGTGGCGGCGGTGTTTTTAAAACGCACTGCAGATCAGGCTTTGGCAGATTTGACAAGGGCCGATGTGGCTTTTGCCCTATTAAACGATATGGCTGGATTATCCGCACATCCAGAATTGCGACGCATATCGGTGGAAACGCCAAATGGCGCTGTCACCTATCCTGCGCCCGCGCCGCGTTTTGATGGGGCGACGCGCCCAGTTGGGCGGGTGCCGGAATTGGATGATGGGTGTTGAGTTTTATTTAATTTCACGCATTACAACCTAGACACACGCGACAACAATAAATCCGAGAATTGAAAGGGCGACCAGTGCTTCTTCCATGTTTGAAACATTCTCAATGTTAACATCTGATCGATATACACATTGTACTGGGATTTAGATTACGTAAGTGTATGATTTTATATGAATATCATCATATTTATTAGTGAAAATCTCGACTTGGAAATAGCTTTTTTGCCTGATCTCTTGGGTGCCAAGCGTTACGTGGTTTTGGAGTGGCGAGGCGCGGTGCTTCGTCCGCTTTGGGATCGGTAACGCCTATAGCATCATCACGCGGGTGACCCAGTTCGGCCAATTTGGGCGATAGGTCCTGAACCTCTTGGGCGATGACATGCACGACGATGCCTTCGCGCTGTAAATATCCACGCACACGCAACAAACGCCCGCCAATGACCGCCGTGCGAAATTGTTCATAAACCTTGGGCCAGACAACCACATTGCTGACACCTGTTTCATCCTCAAGCGTTAGAAAAATCACCCCTGATGCGGTGCCAGGACGTTGGCGTGTGATCACCAAACCACAGACATCCACAGGCCCCAATGGAATATGCGCCAGTTCGGCATGTGGCGTTAACCCCGTTAGCAGGGGGCGCATCAATTCAACAGGATGGGCACGCAGGGACATGCGGATTGACACATAATCCTCAACCACCTCTTCCCCTAAATTCATAGTGGGCAGATCAACACCGGGTTCATAGATCGCCTCACCATCCATTGGATCACTGAGAAGGGGCAATGGTTTGTCCGCACGGATGGATTTGATCCGCCATAAGGCATCGCGCCGATTAAACCCCATTCCGCCAAAGGCATCCGCTTCGGCCAATCGTTCCAATGCCGCGGGTCCAAGACCCGCACGCAACCATAGGCTAGGAATGTCATAATACCCATTGCCGCGACAGGCGCTGACCCATTCCGCGTCCTCTTGCTTCATCCCTTTGATTTGTCGAAATCCCAGCCGCAGGGCCAAACGCCCATCGCTGCGCCGTTCCAGATGGTTGTCCCAGTTTGAGTTATTGACGCAAATAGGGCGAATTTCGATGCCATGTTCACGTGCATCCCGCACGATTTGCGCGGGTGCATAAAACCCCATCGGCTGTGAATTCAAAAGCGCACAGGCAAAGACCGCAGGGTGATGACGTTTTAACCAGGCCGAAACATAGGCCAGCATGGCAAAGGCTGCTGCATGGCTTTCGGGGAACCCATATTCTCCAAATCCTTCGATCTGTGAAAAACAGCGATCTGCAAAGTCTTCCTCATATCCGCGTTCCAACATGCCGCGCACAAAGCGATCGCGAAAGGTTCCGATGGTGCCCATTTTACGGAATGTCGCCAGGGACCTGCGCAGGTGATCGGCTTCTTCTGGGCTAAAGCCTGCGCCAACCACTGCGATTTGCATGGCCTGTTCCTGAAACAGAGGTACGCCAAATGTTTTGCCCAAGACTTCTTGTAGGGCACCTGATGGATATTCAATCGCCTCTTTGCCCTGACGACGATTGATATAAGGGTGCACCATGCCCCCCTGAATGGGACCGGGGCGCACAATCGCCACTTCGATCACCAGATCATAAAAGGTCTGTGGTTTCATGCGAGGAAGGAAGTTCATCTGCGCCCGACTTTCCACCTGAAATACTCCAATCGCATCTGCGCGGCACAGCATGTCATAGGTGTCCTTATCCTCTTGTGGGATGGTTCCAATGCTAAGGGTTTCTCCCTCGTGCTGGGTGATCAAATCAAAGGCTTTGCGGATACATGTCAGCATGCCCAATGACAAAATATCCACCTTTAAAATCCCAAGGGCGTCGATGTCATCCTTATCCCATTCGATGATTGTGCGATCCTCCATGGCTGCGTTTTCAATTGGGCATAGGTGGTCCAAACGTCCTTTGGTGATGATGAACCCGCCAACATGCTGGCTTAGGTGGCGGGGAAATCCGATCAATTCCCCAATCAGGCGCAGGGTCTGCATCAGGCGCGGATCACTTGGGTCCAATCCCACGGCGCGCAACCGCTCTTCTCCGATTTCGCCGCGGCTATACGATCCCCAAATCTGTCCGCTTAGATTGCTTAGGACATCTTGGGAGAGACCCATAACTTTGCCCACCTCACGAATGGCGGCACGAGTTCTGAAATGGACCACTGTGGCGCAAAGCCCGGCGCGTTCGCGTCCATATTTTTCATAGATATGTTGGATCACCTCTTCGCGGCGTTCATGTTCAAAATCTACGTCGATGTCAGGGGGTTCGCCGCGGTATTCCGACATAAAACGTTCAAAGACCATCGTGATTGTTTCAGGCCCGACATCAGTAACACCCAAGGCATAGCACAAAATAGAATTGGCCGCTGATCCGCGCCCCTGACATAGGATACCTTGGGATTTTGCAAATTTCACAATGTCATGCACCGTTAGGAAATAAGCTGCAAATCCCAATCGTTTCACCAATGCCAATTCCTTGATCGCAAGCGCGCGCACTTGATCACTGATACCGTTTGGGTATCGCCAGTTTAGCCCCGCTTCACTTAGGCGTTCCAAACGGCTTTGGGCATCTTCGCCATCGGTGATTTCATCGGGATATTCATAGGATAATTCCGATAGGCAAAACGCGCATTTGTCTGCGATTTCCTGCGTGCGGCGCAGGGCGGCAGGATGATGACGAAACATGCGCGCCATATCGGCAGGGGATTTTAGGCGGCGTTCGCTATTGGGCAGGGCCCGTGTACCAATGTTATCAATGCGGCATCCTTCGCGGATACAGGTTAGTACATCGGCCAATTGGCGACGCGATCCATGATGCATCAGGATATCGCCAACCGCGACCATAGGGGCGGCCGTACTATGGGCAAGGGTTTGACAGGCGTTGAAATAATCTTGATCCGATCCGTCATATCGGGGGGCGGCCCCCAAATAGACATACCCAGGATAGCGGCGCGCCATCTGACGTATATGTGCGCTGGCTTCTTGTTCCAGCGTGCGGGGCAGGGAGATCAGGATCATGCCCTGTGCCCCCTCTAAAACATCGGTGTAATAAAGCTGACAAGATCCTTTTTCACTGCGCCGCTTTCCAAGCGTCAAAAGGCGTGACAGCGCTTCATAGGCTTTGCGATCACGGGGCAGGGCCAGCCAATCCACATCACTATCTTCTAGGATCAGGCGCGCACCAATAATCAGTTTGGGCAGGTGATCCCCATGCAGGGTGATGTCTTGGCCTTTGATCTCCTCTCGGCTGCTGGGATCGACACGTTTTGTCGATCTGATGGTGATTTCATCCATACTGCGCCGCAGCTCTTTTAACGCGGCATAGGCCCGCACAACCCCTGCAAGGCTGTTGTGATCGGTGATGGCAATTGCCGCCAATCCCAAATCGGCGGCACGTGTGACCAATTCTTCGGGGTGGGAGGCCCCGCGCAAAAATGTGAAATTGCTGGTTGTGCATAGTTCGCTATAGATCACGCAAATTCCCCATGTATGAACCAACCTGGATTTTGCGGGGTGTAAAACATCCACAAACGGCGCCCCTGTTGTGTTTCAATGCGCCAATAATCGCGTACACCACTGCGCCAATTTTCGTCTATGAACCACCATTCAGGCGCGATGCGTTCAGGTCCTGTCGCCCGCGCCATGGCTAAAGATTGACGGCGCCACCGAAATCGTTTTGGGGGCGCGTTTCCTGCCGCTGCAATCCCCTCTGGGGGAAAAATGCGAATGGGCCGGGGTGCGGGGCTGACCCATGTGCCTCTTGGCTCGCTCCATGCTGCGGCGGCGATTTTAAAACTACGCTCGGGGATATGGCTATCTGCTGGTAAAAACCGCTGAATGTTGTCTAATCCGATCCGATTTCCCAATCGTGTGATCAGATCATGTAACCCATCTTGGGATCGTGTGTTGTGATGGGAAATTTGTTCGACGGCCAAATGTTCCACTTGGGTTGCGACCAGACGCAGTTGGTCAATCCCGAACCCCGCATCAATGGTGACAACCCCGCGTTCAAACAGGGGTTTAATACGCGCAGAATCCCGCAATGGTCGGGCAAGACGCAATTCAACCTGCTGATCCTGTCCATCCACACGCCTACAAATCAACAGCATGATACGCGCCCCCATTTGGTGATCGCGTAACTTTGCGCATAGCGCAGGCAGTAATCGGTCTAGTGCAGCCATGACATCCGAACTAAGCCCAATGGGTTCGGGAAAGGTTAGGCGGGTGGCATAAACGGGTGCCTCTGCCTCGGGGGAAACGGTTTCGCCATGCGTGCCCAATGCCTGATCCAGCCGCATGAGAACCGAGGCGCCAAAGCGCTGTCCGAGGGTGGCGCGGGGCAGCTTGGTTAACTGCCCAATGGTTTTAACCCCCAAACGCTGTAATGTGACATCCTCTTGTGGGGCGATACGCAGAGCCGCCACAGGCAGGGAATTTAATGCATGTTCCGTATCGCCCATTGCGGCAATGCCGGGGCGATAATGCGCCAATGCCCATGCCGCCCCCCGCGTATCCGCAACCCCCCATCGTGCGTGAAGACGGGCATGACCCAAACGATGGCCTAGATCATTTAACATGGCCTCTTCTCCGCCAAATAAATGTGCGGAGCCCGTGATGTCCATTAATAACCCATCCCCACCGTCTTGGGCGACCCAAGGGCAATAGCGCCGCGCCCAACGGCTAAGACCGCTTAGGAAATATTGATCTGCTTGGGGGTGATGGGGTTCGCTGCGCAAACTGGGGCATAGGGCATGCGCATCAGAGAGAGACATGCCGCGTTCCAACCCTGCGCTCTGGGCCTCTTGGTTGACGCATAGCAGACGGTCGGTGTTCTTCGCATGCGCGGTCACCGCAAAGGGTCCTGTCATTGGCTGACGTCGCAAAATGCGATCGCTATGCAGCCTTGGGAACCACAGAGATATGATGCGTTTCTTCATTCCAGCGAACATCCCAGCTGGCTAAGGTGCCAGATTTGTTTTTAACCAAAGACCACTGCATTAGGGCATCGTTTGGGGTGGAAAATTTGGGGCGTGTGTCCCACCGAGTTTGGGCCGCATTGCTGCCCATGCCCTGTGGGATAATCATGATCCCTGTGGCGCGCCCCTGACCTGCGGCCAATTGCAGCCGCCGCCCTGCCTTTAGGGTCAGGGGTTTGCTGATCTCTGCGATAACATAAGGCACCACACCCGAGCGCAGCGCCTCTTCTGCGGCTGCCAAAACATCTGTGGGGGTGGGGCATTTTCCAATTAAAATGTGATGTGGATCGCAATAGGGGATCAGACCCATGGGATTTAGGGTTTCATGCATCCAATCTTCGACGAACCAAAATGCAGGCATGCGTGATAATCCAACGGAAATTCCCGCAAAAACAGGCGCACTGGGTCCAGTCACCTCATGCGCGCGTCCGCGTTTCAGCGGGAAAATATCAGAGAATCGTAGCAGCATAAGAGATATTATGTTCACTTTTTGTTCTAATTTCAATTCCCTTATCCAAAAGTGTTTTGGATATACATTTGTTATGGGCAGACCCTGATGCATTGCCGTTTGCCCCTGAAGGTCCTAAAATCCAAACCCGTCCTGTTCGATCAGGCTAGGATCGTCATCGTGAATGCCAAAGGGGCGCACCGGGTGCATTTTCATCTGCCCTGACCACGACAGGCCAAAGTTATTGCGCACATCGTCATCCGTGATGCCGTGGTGCAGCCATGGCGTTAATTCATCGCCTGACAACATCACAGGCATGCGGGGGTGCAGATGTTCCAGTTCGGGCAGGGCGGGGCGCGTTAGGATTGAACAGCTCATCCCGCCTTCGGTCAAGGGGGCATAAAGTCCTGCGAAAAAGAAAACAGGCAGGTTGGTTTGGGGGCTGATGAACCACGGTGTTTTGTGCCCCTTTGCCCCTGTCCATTCGTAATATCCCGAGGCGGGAATGATACAACGCCCCCGTTGCCATGCGGTACGAAAGCTGGGCTTTTCATGGGCGGTTTCGATTTTGGTGTTAAAACTTGTTGCCTTCCAATCCGCGGCGGGGCCATGGTGCCAATGGGGCACAAACCACCACCGCGCCGCATCCGCATGCAGGGTGTCACCCTGCATGTAAGCCATACTGACAGATTGCGTGGGTTTGATATTGTGACTGATGTTCCCCAGAACGCCGTGCAAAATCGACAGCGCATCATGATATGCTGTCCAGTTGCTATCCCCCAATATAAACCGTCCGCACATATCCCCTCACGTCTCTGGAGCGATTATTGGAGGCAAATTCTTTGGGATCAAGCGGTTAATGCGCAAGGCGCAGTATTTCATCCAGATCTACATGCTGTTCCAAGTGCTGGGCCAATTGATCCAGTGTGGTTTCAACATTTTGGCGATAGTTATTCAATTCGGATTTTATGCCCAGTTGCGCCAAAAAACCGGCGCGAAAGGTGTCATTGCTGAACATACCATGCAGATAACTGCCAATGATGCGCCCGTCTGAGGATGTTGCCCCATCTGCGCGTCCGTCAATCGTTGCAAAGGGACGGGCGCAATCGGGGCCAGTGGTTTGACCGATATGAATTTCATATCCCTGAAATTCAAGATTGGTTGCACAGTGGCGTGCGTTCACTTGTGTCAGCACCTTGTTCGGGGTCATCACCGTATCGCTTTGCAATAACCCCAAACCCGTATCTGATCCTGCGGTTCCTTCGATCCCCTCAGGATCGTCAATCGTACGGCCCAAAATCTCATACCCGCCGCAAATGCCTAAAACATATCCGCCACGGCGCACATGTGCCTGCAAATCAATGTCCCAGCCCTGATCCCGCAGGTATTGCAAATCGCCACGTGTTGATTTGCTGCCTGGGATAATCACCAAATCTGCATCGCCTGGGATCGCCTGACCCGCCTGCAACATGATCAGCTCTACGTTGGGTTCTTGGCACAAGGGGTCCAGATCATCAAAATTGGCCATACGCGATAGGCACAGGCAGACAATTTTTGCAGATCCTTTTTCACTGTGGCGCAGGTCCATGGCATCCTCTGCGGGTAATTTCCATGCATGTGGAAACCACGGAACCACCCCCAAACCTGGCCATCCCGTGGTTGTTTTGATCAGGTCATAGCCATCATTAAATAGGCTGGGATCGCCGCGGAACATATTGATGAGAAACGCGCTAATTTTGCTGCGGTCCATATCATCTAGCACATTTTGCGTGCCCACGATTTGCGCGATTACGCCACCGCGATTGATGTCGCCACACAGGATCACCGGTATATCGGCCGCCTGCGCAAACCCCATATTGGCAATGTCACCTTGGCGCAGGTTAACTTCGGCGGGGCTGCCCGCCCCTTCGACGAGGACCAAATCATATTGCGATTTCAGGCGATAAAAGCTTTCGAGTACGGGCGTCATTAACTTTGGTTTGACGGCACTATATCCACGCGCGGCAACGGTTGCGAAACGTTTGCCCTGCACTACAATTTGCGATCCTGTTTCGGTTTCAGGTTTCAACAAAACAGGGTTCATGTCCGTGTGCGGCTCTAACCCCGCCGCCCAAGCTTGCAATGCTTGCGCACGTCCGATTTCGCCACCATCCACCGTCACTGCTGCATTGTTTGACATGTTTTGTGGTTTAAACGGTGCCACGCGCAAACCACGGTTTTTTAAGGCGCGCGCAACTCCTGCGACCAACATAGATTTTCCTACGTTGGACCCTGTTCCTTGAAACATTATGGCGCGTGACATGTCCGATGCCCCTAAAATTCGACGCCCAATTGCGCCTTAATTCCATCGCGGAAGGGGTGTTTGATCAATTCCATTTCGGTGACCAAATCTGCCGCCTCAATAAGTTCAGGTTTTGCGTTGCGACCTGTTAAGCAGACATGCGTCATTTTGGGTTTTTCTTCCAATAGGAATGTCACAACCTCATCAATGTCCAAGTAATCATTGCGTAGGGCGATGTTGATTTCATCCAGCAAAACAAATTGAATATTCGGATCAAGGATAATCGCCTTGGCCTGTTCCCAGCCTGCTTGTGCCGCAGCGATATCACGTGCCTTATCCTGTGTGTCCCATGTGAAACCTTCGCCAGACACGACGAATTTAACCTCATCCGCGAAACGTTCGGTCAACAGTTTGCGTTCACCTGTCATCCAGCTTCCTTTGATGAATTGCACCACGGCACAGGGCATTTCATGTGCGATACAACGCAGAATCATCCCAAATCCAGAGGATGATTTCCCTTTTCCTTTGCCCGTATGCACCATAATCAGACCTTTTTCTTCGGTCTTGTCCGCCATCAGGCGGTCACGTGCGGCCTTGATTTTCTTCATTTTTTCGGTGTGTCGCGCTTGTTCCTCAGCGCTGGGGGGTGTGACTGACATATTTGATGTTTCCAACGTTGACTTTTGAAAGGGCGGGTGTGACATAAGCACCTGCTGGTGCCTGTTATGTAGGACAGGTGAAAAGGGAATGCGAGAGCACAAACGACTTTGTGTGAGCCGCAGCCGCCCTCGCGACCGTAAACCAAGCGCGTGTCTGCCACTGATCATGGATTGGGAAGGCCTCACGCAGGGTAGACCCACTTGGCCAGCCGGGAGACCTGCCAGCCGACATAACCATCCGGGCGAGGTGATCCGGTGACTGGAACCTGCACCCTGTGCCTTCCTGTCATCCTATTCGTTTGCCCAACATAAAGGACACGAAACGTGACACAGAAGAACGTGGAAGTTTTGGTATGCACAAAATGCCGTCGCGGCCTGCCCGTTGAAGAGGGGAGTGATACCCCTGGCCAACAGCTATTTCATAATTTGACAAATCAGGGTCTGCCAGATGGTGTCGCCCTGAAATCCGTAGAATGCCTGTCAAATTGTTCGCAAGGCTGTTCGATGGTTTTGCGAGGGGCTGGAAAGTGGACCTATGTGTATGGAAATCTGCATGAAACGTCGCATTTGGATGCGATTGCCGAAGGCGTTGAACGCTATGCCCAAAGCGACGATGGCATTGTTCCGTGGCGCGAACGCCCAGAGCATTTTCGAAAAAACTGTATCGCGCGCATTCCGCCGCTGAAGGACTAAGATTATGAGTGATCTAAACAAACTTCCTATTACTGTTGTCACGGGCTTTTTGGGGTCTGGGAAAACGACGCTGATTTCTCATCTGATGCAAAATGCAGGTGGGCGTCGTTTGGCCGTGGTTGTGAATGAATTTGGTGATGTGGGTGTGGATGGAGAAATCCTTAAATCCTGTTCAATTCCAAATTGTCCTGCGGAAAATATCGTTGAATTGGCCAATGGATGTATCTGCTGCACAGTAGCCGACGATTTCATTCCTACAATCGAGGCGTTGATGGCCTTAAACCCGCGACCTGATCATATATTGGTTGAAACATCTGGTTTGGCCCTGCCAAAACCGCTGTTGAAGGCGTTTGAATGGCCTGCGATCCGATCCAAGATCACAGTAGATGGTGTGATTGCTTTGGCTGATGCCGAGGCTGTTGCATCTGGCCGTTTCGCGCCAAACATTGAGGCCGTTGATGCGCAACGCGCAGCAGACGACAGCATCGATCACGAAACACCCCTTTCAGAGGTTTTTGAGGACCAAATTTCATGTGCTGACCTGATCCTCCTGACCAAATGTGATTTGGCAGATGCGGATGCGCGCGAAAAAGCCAAAGCGATCATCGCCGCCGAAGCACCGCGTAATCTGCCTGTGATCGAGGTGACGGATGGGCATGTGGATGCCCGCATTGTTTTGGGGCTTGAGGCGGCGGCAGAAGATGATTTGGACGCACGTCCGTCGCATCATGATGCGCCCCATGATCATGATCATGAAGATTTCGAGAGCATCATCGTTGATATCCCTGAATTATCCGATCCTGCAGAATTGACCGCGCGGATTGAGCGATTGGCGAATGAGCTAAAAATATTGCGTGTCAAAGGCTATGCATCCGTTGCAGGCAAACCTATGCGGTTGCTGGTTCAGGCGGTGGGTGCGCGGGTGCGATCGCAGTTTGATCGTCCATGGAACCCATCAGAAAACCGTCAGGGACGCGTTGTTGTGATTGCGGAACATGATGACATTAATCGCGCCGCGATTGAGGGAATTTTGAACGGCTAGAACCCATGCACGTCATTTTTCGCGAAACTCAGGGGCTTGAGGAAACAGAAACACCAATGGATCTTGCGCAGACGCCCGCAGATCTGGTAGTGTTGTCGTTTTCCGACAGCGACCTTGGGGCATTCGCTGAAGCATGGCGGGAGGGACGTGAAAAACTGCCAACCTTGCGATTGGCAAATTTGGTCGCCCTAAAGCATCCACTGTCCGTTGACACATATGTTGAACAAACGCTGATCGGTGCCAGGGGCATTTTGATCCGTCTGATTGGTGGTGTGCCCTATTGGGAATATGGATTGCAGCAGGTCTATGATCTCGCGCAAAAGCAGGGCATCGCATTGGCAGTGTTGCCCGCGGATGGGCGTGTTGATGAACGCCTTGATGCTTATTCTACACTGCCTGTGTCCACGTTACGCCGTTTGGCTCATTTGTGTGATGGTGGCGGTGCCGCAGGGGCGCGTGCGGCACTAGCGCAAATGGCCCTGGCCTCGGGGCTTTATGCGGCCCCTGTACGGGGTGTCACCCGGTTGCCCAGCGTCGGTTTATGGTCGCCCGAACATGGTGTCACCTGCCCGATTGCCTTTGCTCATGTCGAAAATCCGATTGTGATCACTTTTTACCGTTCATTTCTAGTTGCGGCCGATTTGAAACCGATCAAGGCGCTGTTTGCAGCGTTTCGGGCCAAGGGACATACGTTGATTGGATTATTCGCGCCCTCTCTAAAGCAACCAGAGGCAGCCAGTTGGATAAAACGCCAGCTGCAGTTTTTTAAGCCGGTGACGATTGTGAATGCCACGTCCTTTTCGGGTCGCGGCGCTGATGGGACATCACCTCTTGATGTAACGGATGCCCCTGTCTTTCAGGTTGCCTTGAGCACCGCGCGTATAAAAGATTGGAAAAGTGCTGAACGGGGATTGTCGCCGCCAGATCTGGCGATGCACGTTGTTTTGCCCGAGGTGGATGGTCGCCTATTTGCGGGTATCGTATCGGCCAAAGAACCCGCTAAAAAGGATCAGGATTTAGAATACGCGCGCTTTGAACATACACCCATTGCAGACCGCATTGATCGTGTGGTGAAACGCGTTGATAAATGGATTGCGCTGCAAAATACCACCACACCCAATACAGCGTTGGTTCTATCGACATACCCAGGCAAGGCTTATCAAATAGCGCATGCGGTGGGATTGGACGCCATCCAATCCTGTCGCGCGATTGTTGAGGACGCGGGATTGGGCGATCCAGATAAGCTGGGGGAATTGGGGCAAAGGTTGCAGAATGAAGTTCTGACGTGGCCTGTTGCAGATTACAGGGCCGCGCTGGAAACCTTGCCAAAAGACCTGCGTGAGCAGTTGTTTGAGGCTTGGGGGGATATTTCGCAAGATCAGTATGTGCAGAACGGTGAATTTCAATTTCCCGCACTTCGGGTCGGCAACGCGTTGATCGCTCTGCAACCTGAACGGGGGTGGTTGAAAACGCGTTATGACGATTATCATGATTTGTCGCGCACCCCCTGTCATGGCTATGTCGCCTTTTATCTCTGGCTTCAGTCGATGAACACAGATGCGATGGTGCATATTGGAGCACATGGGACGTTGGAATGGCTGCCTGGAAAATCTGTGGCCTTGTCCAATGCCTGTTGGCCCGATGCATTGGCGGGTGATATGCCCATCATTTATCCGTTCATCGTCAATGATCCTGGTGAGGCCGCGCAGGCGAAACGCCGTATTTCGGCCCTGACATTGGGGCATATTCCACCGCCTCTTGCGCAGTCGCACACGCCCGACGCCTTTTTGCCGTTGGAAAACCTGCTTGATGAATTTTCCAATGCAGATGGATTGGACCCCAAGCGCCGTGATCGCCTGATGGAGCAAATCCGCGATTTGGCGCAATCCTTAGGCGTAGAACAGGATTTGGGGATTTCCGGCGACGTTGACCAGGGCGAGGCATTGACCCGTATTGATCGCTTTGTTTGTGATATAAAAGAGGCGCAGTTTGCCGATGGGCTGCATGTGTTCGGCCGCATGGCGTATGAAGGGGACCAATCCCTTGCTGCCCAATCCGAACAGCACGGTTTGCGTAGCGCGCTCTGCGGACGTCGCATTGACCCGGGTCCTGCGGGATCGCCCTATCGCGGGCGCAGTGATGTTTTGCCAACAGGGCGCAACCTGTTTTCTGTTGATCCGCTCTCCGTGCCATCGCGCGCGGCCTACGAACAGGGCTGCAAATTAGCGGACGAATTACTGCGCCGCCATTTGCAAGATCATGGGGAGTGGCCAAAGTCTCTGGTTGTTGATCTATGGGGGTCCGCCACAATGCGCACAGCGGGCGAGGAATTCGCCATGGCGCTTGCACTGCTGGGCGTGCGACCCGTTTGGGCAGAAGGGTCAGAACGGATCACGGGAACGGAAATCATTCCGCTGGTGGAAATGGATCGTCCCCGAATTGACGCAACATTGCGTATTTCTGGATTGTTCCGCGATGTGTTCCCAACATTAAGCGTTCTATATAATCAGGCCGTGCGTGCGCTCGCTGCGCGGGATGAGGCACCTGACTGGAACCCCTTCACGGGCCATGATCAACATCGTGTTTTTGGTCCCGCGCCGGGGGAATATGGTGTTGCCATGCAAGGGGCAATGGATGATTATTCCGATGCGGGCGTTGTGGATGCAGGCACCGCATGGCTGGTCCAATCGTCATGGTCGATAGATGGGGACAATACGGATCATGCTCCCGCTCAGATTGCCGAGCGTGTTAAGGCTGCAGATACATTTGTGCATTTACAGGATCTTGCCGAAAGTGACGTTTTAATGGCCGCAGATTATGCCGCACACGAAGCAGGCTTTGCCGCGGCCAAGGCGCAATTTGGACAGCAGGCCACATTGTATCATCTGGACACAACTAACCCATCTGCCCCTAAGGCCCGCACATTGAAAGAAGAAATTGCCAAAACGGTTATGGCACGCGCTGCAAACCCTGATTGGATAAATGGAATGATGCGGCATGGGTTTCGTGGTGGCGCAGAAATGGCCGCGACACTGGATCACATGGGGGCCTTTGCTAATTTGGCAAAACTGGTTGAGGCGCATCATTTTGACCGCTACTTCCAAGAAACGCTTGGGCGGGATGATGTGGTCGATTTCCTGCGCAAACATAATCCACAGGCATTGGATGCGATGATTGAGCGGTTTCATGCACTGGCCGAGGCTGGTTTGTGGATTACGCGGCGCAATTCCATTTCCTCAGAGCTGGCGCAGATGCGTCAGTCGCATCCATGACACGCCGCCCCGCACCCAAAGGCTGGTGTCCCAGTTCACTGCGTCCAATGGAATCTGGCGATGGATATATTGTGCGTATCAAACCCACTTTTGGACGGATAACGCGAGCGCAGCTGGGAAAAATTGCGCAACTGGCGGATCAGTTTGGGAACGGCATTATCGAATTGACTAATCGAGCAAATCTGCAATTGCGCGGGGTGTCGATGGCGGATCACCGAGTCCTGATTGACGCCATGGTTCAGGCTGAATTAGTAGATCTGGACCCCACATTGGATGCAGTGCCCCAAATCCTTGTCGCGCCGAATTGTGATGCGGATATTCGCGAATTTTACGACAATTTGCGCCGTGCGAAATTGCCTGATTTACCGGCCAAGTTCGGCATGGTTCTAGAGCAGGGCGGTCAAATGCTGACACAAGCGTCAGGTGATATTCGGCTTTGTGTGCTGGGGGAACAGGTTGTTGTATGGGCCGATGGATGTCACGGCGGACTTTGTTTGCCATGCGCGGATGCCGTGGCCCATGTTGAAAAATTGGCGAAGTGGTTTACGCAACACGCCGATACCGATCATCGTCGGATGTCACAAGTCCTAGACGTAACACAATTACCTGCGGAATGGTGTGCCGATCCATTGCCTGCGGAAACAAACGTACCTAATGGCGCAACCTATGGTGTTCCATTTGGTCAGATGACATCTGTTGTATTAATGTCCTTTGCGGAAAGTGCTGTATCGGATGACATTCGCCTGACACCTTGGCGCCAATTTATTGTTTCAGGTGCCCAGAAAAGGCCAGAAATTCAGGGGTTTGTGACGGATTTAACAGAACCAATTTTACGGGCGCAGGCTTGCACAGGTGCCCCGCGCTGTCCGCAGGCCAAGGGTGAAACACATGCTTTGGCGGCGCGTCTTTCGGCAGAGACAGACCACGGCATTCACGTGTCAGGATGCCCCAAAGGCTGCGCAAAGCGCGTGAAAACATCTGTGACGGTCGTGCGGGGGGCAAATGGGCTTGACCTGATCATCAATGGCTGTACATGGGATCAACCCGATTTTTCGGGACTAGATGAGGCCCAACTTGTTCAAAAAATAAGGGAATTCAATGCCACACACTTATGAAAAAGACGGCGCAGCAATCTATAAAGAAAGCTTTTCAATCATTCGCGCGGAATCCGATCTCGGACGCTTTGATGCGGATGAGGAACAAGTTGCCGTGCGCATGATCCATGCGGCAGGTATGGTTGACTTGGCCCCCCACATTCATTTTTCACCCGGATTTGTGATGGCGGCACGCGAGGCATTGAACAATGGTGCACCCATATTCTGCGATGCGCGTATGGTATCCGAAGGTGTTACACGCAAACGTCTGCCTGCGGACAATGACGTTATCTGCACTCTTTGGGATCCAAAAACGCCCGAAGTAGCGGCGAAAATGCACAATACACGATCTGCGGCGGCATTGGAATTGTGGCGCCCCCGATTGGAAGGCGCAGTTGTCGCCATTGGAAACGCGCCCACGGCGCTCTTTCACCTGCTGAACATGCTAGAGGATCCTAATTGTCCGCGCCCGGCGGCCATCATTGGATGCCCTGTTGGATTTGTCGGCGCAATGGAAAGCAAGGATGCGTTATGGCGGGCATTGCCCGTTCCATCCTGCATCGTCAAAGGCCGTTTGGGCGGCAGCGCGATCACGGTTGCGACCATAAATGCAATTGCGAGCCGCATGGAATGAGTATGGGAAGCCTATATGGCGTTGGCTTGGGGCCAGGGGATATTGATCTGCTATCAGTGCGGGCGGACCGTTTGGTTCGCAATGCCAAAATCATAGCATATTTCCGCAAAGCTGGCAAAAAGGGACAGGCGCGACGATTGGCCGATCCATTGATGCACGTAGACGCGCTGGAAATTCCGATGGAATATCCTGTAACAACCGAAATTCCCCTGGATGATCCGCGTTACAACAAAGTCCTTGGTCAGTTTTACGAAGATACCTGTGCAACCTTGCGCACCCATTTGGACGCAGGGCGGGATATCGTTGTGTTGTGCGAAGGCGATCCGTTTTTCTATGGTTCGTTCATGCATCTGCATTCCAGACTGATGGCGGATTATAATGTTGAAGTTGTGCCTGCGATAACGGGCATGTCTGGTGCATGGACCGCAACGAACCAGCCGATCACATGGGGTGATGATATCCTAACTGTGTTGATGGGCACATTGGATCAGGACACACTTACCGCCAGTATGAAAAGCACAGACGCACTGGTCGTCATGAAAATAGGCACAAATTTTCCTAAGGTGCGCCAAGCATTAAATGACGCAAATTTGTACGATCGTGCGTGGATGGTACAATATGCGACGATGCCAGATCAGAAGGTGACTAAACTGTCTGAATTTGAGGGCGATAAAGTGCCCTACTTCACTATCATCGTGGTCCACGGGCAGGGTCGGCGTCCATGAGCAAAACATTAACCATCATTGGGATAGGCCCTGGCGAACAAGGCTTTGTGACACCCGAGGTCAGCGCCGCCATAGCACGCGCAACGGATGCTGTGGGATATATTCCCTATATTGAACGGCTGCCTGGGCATCCTGATTTGGTGTGCCACCCTTCCGATAACCGCGTCGAATTGGACCGAGCGCGCCACGCGCTTGATTTGGCTGCAGCTGGTGGTGATGTTATAGTTGTCTCCTCGGGCGATCCCAGTGTGTTTGCTATGTCCGCTGCCGTGTTTGAAGCGATGGAAACCCCATCGGATGCCTGGGGCGATGTCGAAATCACGGTTCTGCCTGGCATCACAGCAATGTTGGCGGCTTCTGCTGCGATTGGTGCGCCCTTGGGGCATGATTTCTGCTGCATCAACCTAAGCGATAATTTGAAACCATGGGACATCATTGAACGCCGCCTGCGCCTGGCGGCACGGGGGGATTTTGCGATGGCGTTTTACAATCCCCGCTCAACTTTACGTCCTCTTGGGTTTGAAAAAACATTGCAGGTGCTGAAGGAAGAGTGCGGCGATAATCGTTTGGTACTTTTTGCACGCAACGTATCGCTCCCCGATCAAACCATTCGTGTCGTGCCCTTACAGGAAACGACACCTGATATGGCCGACATGCGCACGGTAGTGATCGTAGGGTCGTCCAAAACAAAAACCGTACAGCATGGTGAAAAAGAGTTCGTTTACACGCCACGTTTTTATGAGTTGGATGTGTGATGAACCCACTTCAGCGCATCCTTGGGCGTATGAACTTCTGCCCGTTTGGGGATCGCGGGGCGGTCAATCATTACGACGGGAATGCCCAAGTGACGAGCGGCCGCGATCTTGGAATAGGTGCCGAGCCCGCCTGCATTTTTGGACACCAGCAATTTGATATCATGTTCGAGCATGAGCGCGATATCGTCTTGGGTGCTGAACGGTCCACGGGAATACAAGGCGGTTGCCTTGGGCAGGGGCAAAGTTTCGGTTTGATCGACAAGGCGCAGCAAATATTGATGCTGGGGCGCACAGGAAAATTCGGCCAAATGCATACGGCCAATCGCCAGCATTACATTGGTTTCATCCAGTCCTTGCAGATATTCTCCAGCCTTCCCAATTGTTGGAACGTGGTGCCATTGATCGCCATCCACGCTGGTCCAGGCAGGGCGCGTCAGCGCGCAGAGCTGGGTGCCAGTTTCGCTACAGGCTTTGATCGCATTCGAGCTCATTTGACTGGCAAAGGGATGGGTGGCGTCAATTACATTTGTCACTTTTTCGGCAAGCAAATATTCGGCCAATCCTTGCGCTCCCCCATATCCGCCGATACGTTTTGGCAAAGGCTGAGGTTTGGTGCGTTTCACGCGGCCCGCATAGGACAGGGTCGCAGGGATATTCGCCTCGGCGACCAGTTTGGCCAAATCCGTGGCCTCGGTCGTTCCTGCCAAGATCAAAAGGTGTGTGCGCATGGATAATCCTTGGATCAGCATCATTGGTGTCGGTGAAGATGGACTTGCGGGGTTTTGTGCATGGCGTCAAGAGGCGCTTTCAAAAGCTGACTTGGTTTTTGGCCCGCCACGCCATTTGGAATTGGTCGGGGTTGAGGGTGAACGCTCACGCCCGTGGCCCGTTCCATTCGCCGATGGGATTGATCACGTATTGGCCGAACGTGGGAGCGGCAAACAGATCGCGGTTCTGGTTTCTGGCGATCCGTTTTGGTTCGGTGGGGGCACAACGTTGATCCGTCACCTGCGGGCAGAGGAATGGGTGTCGATCCCCGCTCCCTCGACATTTTCCTGGGCGGCCAGTCGTTTAGGATGGGCGTTGCAATCTATTGCAACGCTTGGATTGCACGCGCGTTCCTTTGAAACTCTGATCCCGCATCTTGCGCCCGATATGAAGGCGATTGTTACGTTGCGCGATGGGGCTGCTGTTGGTGAATTGGCGCAGTGGCTCAATAATCAGGGATTTGGTCAAAGCACCCTTCACGTGCTTGAAGCGCTGGGTGGACCAAATGAACGCCTCCGTACGATACAGGCGGGTGACTATAATCTAACGGATGTCACGCATCCTGTTTGTGCGGGAATCACATTTTCGGGTGGAAATGCGGTGATGACGCATGCCTCAGGTCGCTGTGACGATCTATTTGATCACGATGGACAGATAACAAAGCGCCCTGTGCGTGCCCTAACGTTGAGTGCACTCGCGCCACGTCCAAACGAACTCTTGTGGGATTTAGGGGCAGGGTCGGGGTCCATTGCCATTGAATGGTTGCTGTCCCATCACAGCCTGCGCGCCATTGCCGTTGAACGCGATGAGACCCGCGCAAAACGCATTCGCACCAATGCTGACAAGCTTGGGGTGCAAAATCTAGTGATACATACAGGCTCAATTATCGATACGCTGGGCGATTTAGAAGCCCCCGATGCGGTATTCGTTGGCGGCGGGTTTTCGTATGATTTGGTAAACATCCTGTGGCCCTTGATGCCTGATGGCGCGCGGTTGGTTGTAAATTCGGTCACATTGGAAAGTGATGCGGACATGATGCGGACATTCGATGAATATGGTGGTGATTTATTGCGTGTTGAATTATCAGCGCCCAAGATGATTGGATCGCGCACAGGATGGGCCGCAAGCTATCCCATCATGCAATGGAGCGTGACAAAATGATCATTGCGGGATTTGGCATGTGCGCAGAGGTAACAGAGGCAAGTTTGCAAGACGCGCTTGATCAAACAGGCTATGCGCCGGATGCAATTGCAACGGTTGTGGATAAGGTAGGGATTAATGCATTTCAGGCCTTCGCACGTACCCAAAATTTGCCCATTCAAGCGGTATCGCAAGTCAGCCTTGATCAGGCACAGACACAGACACAATCACAGGTATCCTTGTATCATCGTGGCACGGGCAGTGTGGCCGAGGCCGCGGCCCTGATTGCGGCGGGGACGGGTGCTACACTTTTATCCGGGCGCAAAATTTCAAACGATCGCTTGGCAACCTGTGCCATCGCGATTACGGAGGGATAATGACAGTCCATTTTATCGGTGCAGGCCCTGGGGCCGCAGATCTTATTACCTTGCGCGGTCGTGATTTGATCGCGTCTTGCCCTGTGTGCCTATATGCAGGATCATTAGTTCCCGAAGAGTTATTGTCCCATTGCCCAGAGGGCGCGCGCATCATCAACACTGCGCCCATGAATTTGGACAGCATCATTGCAGAAATTCAAAAGGCACACGATGCAGGCCAAGATGTGGCACGCCTGCATTCTGGCGATTTATCTGTATGGTCGGCTATGGGCGAACAGCTGCGCCGCATTCGGGCGCTGGACATCCCCGTGTCCGTCACACCCGGTGTGCCCAGTTTTGCCGCCGCTGCTGCAACGTTGCAATCAGAATTGACCCTGCCAGAGTTGGCGCAATCTGTTGTTTTAACGCGCACATCGGGACGCGCGTCCTCGATGCCACCTGCAGAAACGCTTGCGAATTTTGCCAAAACGGGTGCGACCTTGGCAATCCATTTGTCCATTCAGGTCTTGCCGAAAGTAGTCGAGGAATTGACGCCTTATTATGGAGCGGACTGCGCCTGCGCTGTGGTTTATCGGGCATCCTGGCCAGAGGAGCGGGTGTTTCGCGCAACATTGGGCACAATCGCCGATATGATCGGGTCCGATGTGGAACGCACCGCCCTGATTATGGTTGGCAAAACCCTAAACGCGCATGATTTCGGGGAAAGCAGTCTTTACGACAAAGATTATGAGCGCCGCTATCGTCCCATAACTGCAAGGGCAGAGATTGGTCATGACTAAGGCACGTGGTTTTCTAATTTCGGCGCCGTCATCAGGGACAGGTAAAACAACTGTGACGCTGGGTTTATTGCGCGCCTTTCGCAGTCGGGGCTATGCAGTCCAACCTTATAAAAGTGGCCCCGATTATATTGATCCTGCGTTTCATCGGTTCGCCTCGGGGCGTGCATCCTATAACTTGGATACCTGGGCCATGGGGGCAGGTGTCTTGCAGGGGGTGATTGAAACATCTGTGGATGCAGATATGGTAATTGCAGAAGGGTCGATGGGACTGTTTGACGGGGTGCTGAGCCAAGGTGCCATGGGATTTGGCAGTTCGGCAGAAACCGCAAAATATTTTGGCTGGCCTGTGATTATTGTGATTGATGTCAGTGGTCAGGCCCAATCTGCGGCCGCTGGGGCATTGGGATTCAAACTCTATGATCCTTCATTGCCGATCGCGGGGGTCATCCTAAACCGTGTCGCAAGCCCGCGCCACGAACGCTATGTTCGCCAAGGGATGCAGGATGCGGGCATTAGAGTCTTTGGATCACTTCCTCGGCGTGGTGATTTGGCCTTGCCCGAACGCCACCTTGGATTGATCCAAGCGGTTGAACATCCCGATTTGGAAACGGCGATTTCGGATTACGCCAGTTTTGTGAGCGAGCATTTGGACCTTGACGCGATTGAAGAAGCAGCCGCACAAACAAATGTACCAGATGCGCATACGCAGTTTATTGACCCACCCGCACAGCGCATTGCATTAGCGCAGGATGAAGCATTTTCCTTCACCTATCCACATATCCTAAAAGGATGGCGTGAAAAGGGGGCAGAGGTTTTGCCCTTTTCCCCATTGGCCAATCAGGCACCGGATCCTACGGCGGATTTGGTATGGTTGCCCGGTGGATACCCAGAATTACACGGCGGCAAAATTGCCAGTGCAGATGTGTTTTTGAATGGCCTGCGCAAACATAGCGAAACGAAACCCGTCCATGGTGAATGTGGGGGGTATATGGTTTTGGGCGAAACACTTATCGATAAGGACGCTACTTATCATAAAATGGCGGGCCTGTTGGGCTTGGTGACCAGCTTTGAAAAACGTAAATTCCATTTGGGCTATCGTCAGGTTTTGGCCACGGAAAATATTTTGAATTTCGCGGCAGGCGATCGGTTGCGGGGGCACGAATTTCATTATTCGCGAATTATCGAACAACCTGATCAACCCCTGTTTGAGGTTTCAGATGCAGATGGAAATCCCGTGCCCGAGACGGGATCGCGCCGTTGCCATGTTTCAGGAACATTTTTCCATTTGATTGCGAAAGAACGCGGATGAGCGGATTTGTAAGTTTTGTGGGCTCTGGCCCCGGTGATCCTGAATTATTAACGCTGAAGGCCGTTGATCGTCTGCGCCGTGCGGATGTTATTTTGTTTGATGATCTGTCGTCGGGTCCAATTTTATCGCATGCTGCGTCGTCCTGCGAATTGGTTGCGGTTGGGAAACGTGCGGGACGCCCATCGCCCAAGCAGCACCACGTCAGTCGCCTATTGGTGGATTACGCGGAAACAGGTGCGCATGTTGTGCGCTTGAAATCAGGCGATAGCGGATTGTTTGGCCGTTTGGAAGAAGAACAAGATGCTCTGCACGCAGCGGATATAAAATATGAAATCATTCCGGGTGTCCCTTCGGCCCTTGCGGCGGCGGCGGCGGCGGGCATTCCGTTGACACGGCGCTTGTCGGCGCGTCGCGTGCAGTTTGTAACAGGGCACAACGTGGATGGTGTCCTGCCCGAAGATTTGAATTTTCCCGCCCTTGCAGACCCGCTGGCCACAACGGTTGTGTTCATGGGGCAGCGCACCTTTCCAAAATTTTCTGAGCGTTTGTTCGCAGAAGGATTACCTATCGATACGCCCGCTCTCTTAGCTGAGGCGGTGTCCAAACCCGAACAAACTTTGCGTTTTACCACCGTGGGTGCATTAGCAGATGATCTGGCGAAAGAGGTTTCGCCAAAACCCGCCCTGATCCTGTATGGTCCGCTTGCCCAATATGATGAGTCGGACGGATGATCGAACTTTTGCTGATTGGTATTGGGACAGGAAATCCCGATCATATTACCCGTCAGGCGGAAAAGGCCATTGCCAGCGCCGATTTGATTATGATCCCAACCAAAGGGGATAATAGGGCGGATTTGGCCGATTTGCGCCATGATATATGTGCCCAGATTGTAGGTGTTGATCTGTCACGTATCGTAGAGTTCGAATTGCCTGTGCGCGATCCTGCGGTCCCCTATGTGGACCGTGTGCATCATTGGCATGACGCGATTGCCGATGTATGGCAGGATACCATTCAAGGAAACATAAAGACGGGTAAAGTGGCGCTGCTGATTTGGGGTGATCCATCGCTTTATGACAGCTCATTGCGCATTGCATCGCGGCTGAACCCTGAACCCAAAATTACGGTTTTACCAGGGCTGACATCATTGCAGGTTTTAACGGCTGCGCACGCCATTCCGATCAATGAATTGGCCCGCCCCTTTGTGGTCACAACGGGGCGTCAGTTGCGTGACAATGGTTGGCCCACGGGCGTAGATACTGTGGCCGTTATGCTAGATGGCGAATGTTCGTTTCAAAGTTTGGAAAACCAAAATTGCCAGATTTATTGGGGTGCATATGTTGGCATGAAGGAGGAAATCTTGATTCAAGGACCGTTGTATCAAGTGACAGAGCAGATTGTTGAAACGCGCGCGAAAGCCCGCGAAAACCATGGCTGGATCATGGATATTTATATTCTGAAGTTGCTGAACTAGCCTGTCCGGTTTGCAAGACGCACCAGTTCCGAATCGGGTAAAATTGCGCCGCGGTGCTGGACCACCCGTGCTGCCAAATTATGTGCCTGTATCAGGCGTTCGCCCACAGATGCACCCGCAATGTAACCTGCCAAAAAGCCTGCATTAAAGCTATCGCCCGCTGCGGTGGAATCCACGACGTTTTCTGCCGCGCCATAGGTTTGCACGGTGTCTTGTTCCAAATCATATGGTCCCAAATTTCCTTGTTTCAGTGCACCGACACGTGGCCCAAGTTTGCACATTCGTGCAATCACATCCGATGCATCCGCATCGTTAAAAATGCGCATTTCGTCATCGACTGAAGGGAGAGCAAGCGTTGCAAAATCCCACATCACCGCATTCGTTTCACGCGCGATTTCGGGGCTTTCCCACAGTTTTGGGCGATGATTGCTGTCATAGGCCACAATGCCACCGCGTGCCTGATAATATATCAGCGCCTCGATCAGGGCGTGGCGTTGTGTGGGCGGTAAGATGGCCAAGGATATGCCCGAAACATAGACCAAATCAAACTGTGAGAGGATGTTTAGGTCTATTGTACATTCGGGTTCAAACAGCGTGCGTGCGGCACTGTCAGATCGCCAATAGCCAAATCGCCGTTCGCCCTGATCATCTGTTTCGATCGCATATAGTCCGGGTGTTTTTGTTGGATGACGCCCAACGAAATTTTGGGCAATTCTGTGGGTTTGCATGTGTGCCAAAATCCGATCAGAAAACGCATCTTGCCCCAACACTGTTACATAATGAACCTCCGCGCGGCCCTTTAGAAGGTGCGCTAGATAAACTGCGGTGTTATATGTGTCGCCTGCGATGCCAATTTGCGCTGTCTCTGCTGTTTGCAGGGATAGTTCAATCATGACTTCGCCGATGCATGCAATTTTGGTCAAGAAGGCTCCTCAAACTCTCATCTCGATGGTTTCAAAGTTGGTTGAAAAGAGCAAGGACAGAAATGCGTTACAAAAATAATTTAAATTACATATTTCGTAACATAAATGTTGAGTGACTCTGTGAATCGTGTTATTTTGAGGCAGAACAAAAGGAAAATGGCATTGGACGCATTTATCTGTGATGGGGTTCGTACCCCAATTGGGAAATTTGGCGGCGCACTTTCATCAGTGCGTGCAGATGATTTGGCGGCCTTGCCAATTGCGGAACTGATGGTGCGTCATCCGCATGTGGACTGGTCCCAAACGGATGAGGTTATTTACGGCGATGCGAACCAAGCGGGCGAGGATAATCGCAACGTTGCCCGTATGGCGGCCCTGTTGGCTGGATTGCCGCAGGATGTGCCAGGGATCACATTAAACCGTTTGTGCGCCAGTGGTATGGACGCCGTTGGTTTTGCCGCGCGTGGGATCAAATCGGGGGATTACGAATTGGTGATCGCAGGCGGCGTTGAAAGCATGTCACGCGCGCCCTTCGTTATGCCCAAGGCCGAAACCGCATTTTCCCGCAGCAATGCGGTTTATGACACAACCATTGGTTGGCGTTTTGTGAACCCGAAAATGAACGCGGCCTATGGCACAGACAGCATGCCCGAAACCGCAGATAATGTTGCCGCTGATTTTGGGATCAGTCGCGCGGATCAGGACGCCTTTGCCCTGCGCTCTCAGGAACGTTGGGCGGCGGCGCAGGCGGCGGGTAAGTTTGCAGATGAATTGTGTTCTGTCATCATCCCGCAGCGTCGGGGGGATCCCATTGTTGTTGATACGGATGAACACCCACGCCCCCAAACAACATTGGAAAGTTTGGGAAAACTGCGCGGCATAAATGGCGCGGAAAAATCGGTAACTGCGGGCAATGCTAGCGGTGTGAACGACGGCGCAGCCGCGCTTTTGTTGGCCTCATCCGCGGCGGTGCAGTCCCATGGGCTAACACCGATGGCGCGGGTGGTGTGCATGGCCTCTGCAGGCGTTGCACCACGCGTTATGGGCATTGGCCCCGTTCCAGCCAGTCAAAAGGCACTTGCGCGTGCGGGCCTAACGATTGCAGACATGGACATCATTGAATTGAATGAGGCCTTTGCAAGTCAGGGATTGGCCACGCTTCGCGCCTTAGGCGTTGCGGATGATGATCCGCGCGTCAATCCAAATGGCGGTGCCATTGCGATGGGGCATCCATTGGGGATGTCGGGCGCGCGCCTTGTTTTGGGCGCGGCGCACCAATTGAAACGACGTGGCGGGCGCTATGCGCTCTGTACAATGTGCGTCGGTGTGGGGCAGGGAACCGCCCTAATCTTAGAACGTGTGTAAGGAGTGATCTGATGTATGCACAAATGGTAAAGTCGGAAAATACGGATAACGGTCCTGAACTGGACGCCTTCCAAGCGCGCATTGATGCAGGTGAAAAGATTGAACCAAAAGATTGGATGCCCGCAGGCTATCGTAAAACCCTTATCCGTCAGATCTCGCAACATGCGCATTCGGAAATCGTGGGGCAACTGCCCGAGGGCAATTGGATCACCCGCGCCCCAACCTTGGAACGCAAGGCGATTTTGCTGGCCAAGGTGCAGGATGAGGCGGGACATGGGCTTTACCTTTATTGTGCGGCGGAAACATTGGGTGTTAGCCGCGATGAGTTGACCGAGATGTTGTTGGATGGACGCATGAAATATTCGTCGATCTTTAACTACCCCACGCTGACATGGGCCGATATCGGCGCGATTGGGTGGTTGGTCGATGGCGCGGCCATCATGAACCAAGTGCCGTTGCAGCGCACATCATACGGCCCCTATGCCCGTGCGATGGTGCGCATCTGTAAAGAAGAAAGTTTTCATCAGCGTCAGGGCTATGACATCATGATGAAAATGGCCAAAGGATCAGAGGCACAAAAGCGTATGGCGCAGGATGCGTTGAACCGTTATTGGTATCCGTCGCTGATGATGTTTGGCCCCTCTGACAAAGAAAGCGTGCATTCCGCACAATCCATGAAATGGCGGATCAAGATCAATTCAAACGATGAATTGCGCCAAAAATTTGTGGATCAAACGGTGCCACAGGCGGAATATCTGGGCCTTACTGTTCCTGATGACAACCTGCGCCTAAATCCAGAAACAGGTCATTATGAATTTTCCGAACCCGACTGGAGTGAATTTTTTGAAGTGCTGAACGGAAATGGCCCCTGCAATAAAGAGCGACTAGAGGCTCGTAATAAGGCGTGGGATGACGGACAGTGGGTGCGGGATGGTATGATGGAAAATGCCCGCAAAAAAGCGGCTCGCGCCGCCGCATCAAAGGTTGCCGCAGAATGAGTGATCAAAACACAAACCCCCGCAAGGAATGGCCGCTTTGGGAAATTTTTATCCGCGGTCAGCATGGCATGTCACATCGTCATGTCGGTTCGCTACATGCACCAGATGCGGAAATGGCCATCAAAAATGCGCGTGATGTGTACACGCGTCGCAATGAGGGTGTCAGCATCTGGGTGGTTGAGGCAGAAAAAATCACTGCCTCGTCCCCCTCAGACAAGGGGCCGTTGTACGAACCATCGCAATCCAAAGTGTACCGTCACCCAACATTCTTTGATATTCCCGATGATGTAGGGGCGATGTAATGGGCGATCATTTGTTTGAGTTCCTGCTACGGCAGGGGGACAACACCCTGATCCTATCGCACCGCATCAGCGAATGGTGTGGGCACGCGCCGATTATCGAAGAAGATATCGCCTTGGCCAACATTGCGCTTGATCTGTTGGGACAGACGCAGATGTGGCTTGGATTGGCTGCCGAGGTTGAGGGCGCAGGACGCAGCGCCGATGATTTAGCGATGCTACGCGATGCATGGGATTTTCGAAATTCGATTTTGGTTGAACGTCCAAATGGGGATTTTGGCCAAACAATTATGCGGCAATTTTTGTTTGATGCCTATCACGTGGAATTACTGAACAAGTTGGTCAGCAGCTCGGATGAACGGATCGCTGCAATCGCCGCCAAATCGTTGAAAGAGGTGGAATATCACGTTGAACGCTCTGCCAGCACGGTCATTGCATTGGGGGATGGCAGCGAAGAAAGTCATGCGCGCATGCAGGCGGCGTTAGATGATCAATGGACTTTTGCAGGCGAATTATTCGAAACGGACGCAGGTGATCATGCATTGAACGATGCAGGCATTGCCCCATTACCATCTGAATTACGCGCTGGGTTTAACGCACGTGCAAAGGCCGTTTTGGGGGACGCAACCCTTGTGAGTCCTGAAACAACATTCGCCCATTCGGGTGGTCGTTCGGGGAAGCGCCACAGCGAACATTTGGGCCACCTGCTGACGCAGATGCAGTGGTTACAGCGCGCCTATCCGGGGGCCACGTGGTGAAGACCGCCGATATCGATACTGTTTGGCAGTGGTTGGATGAGGTGCCTGATCCGGAAATCCCCGTAGTCTCTTTGGTGGATTTGGGGATTGTGCGCGATGTCGCCTATCAGGGCGATAGGTTACGTATCACGCTGAGCCCAACATATTCAGGATGCCCCGCAACCCGCGTGATCGAAGAAGATGTGCGCACAGCCATGCGTGATCACGGGATCGAACAGGTGATCATAAATCAGCAAATTTCGCCCCCCTGGACCACCGATTGGATGTCCGACAAGGGCAAGGCGAAATTACAAGACTATGGTATCGCCCCACCCAGTGCCAAGGGACAGCCAGAGGCCTGCCCCATCTGCGGTGCAGGTGCGGTTAGCCTTGTGTCGCAATTTGGGTCCACCCCCTGCAAGGCGCATTGGCGGTGCGACGAATGCCGCGAGTCCTTTGATTACTTCAAATGCATTTAGGAGCGTACGAATGGCAAAATTTCATTCCCTGATCGTGACCGATGTTGAAAATACGATCCGTGACGCGATTGTCGTGTCCTTGCGCCCTGAAGCGGGGGCAGAGGCATTTGATTTCACCCAAGGTCAGTATCTGACATTTCGCCAAGAGATTGAGGGCACGGAAATCCGCAGGTCTTATTCAATCTGTGCTGGCAAGGGCGAGGGACTCAGGGTTGGGATCAAACGTGTCGACGGTGGGGCTTTTTCCAACTGGGCCAATGATACGCTTACCCCTGGCATGCGGGTTGAGGCGATGCCGCCCATGGGAAATTTCCACACGGCAATCGAGCCTGAACGCGAAAAAAACTACATCGGGTTCGCAGGCGGGTCGGGAATTACACCTGTTTTGTCGATCCTAAAAACCACGCTACGCGCAGAGCCGCAGTCAAAATTCACGCTGGTCTATGCCAATCGCGGTGTGAACACGATCATGTTCAAGGAAGATCTTGAAGATCTGAAAAACCAATTCATGGGGCGTTTGACGATCCTGCATATTTTAGAAAGCGATGCGCAGGACATTGATCTGTTTCAGGGGCGCGTAGATCAGGAAAAATGTGATCTTTTGTTCAAGCATTGGATTGATGTTGCGGCCATGGACACCGCCTTTATCTGCGGGCCTGAACCTATGATGTTGGCAATTGCTGATGCCCTGCGTCAGCATGGATTGAGAGATGATCAGATTAAGTTTGAGCTGTTCGCCTCGGCCCAACATGGACGTTTAGAGCAACGTAAAAACGCGGTCTCAAAAACCGAAAAACCAACGGAATTGGGGGTCACAATCGACGGAACCCAACGCACCATCACGATGGAGGCGGGGCAATCGGTTTTGGATGCGGCACTCGATCACACACTGGATGCGCCCTATGCCTGTAAGGCGGGTGTCTGTTCAACGTGCCGCTGCAAGGTCACCAAGGGCGCGGTTGAAATGATCGCCAATCACGCGTTGGAAGATTATGAAATTGAACAGGGGTATGTCCTGGCCTGCCAATCCTACCCCACAACTGAACAGGTTGATGTGGAGTTTGATCACTAAGTGTCATGTTGGATTGCGGCGATATAAATTTCGACAGGACACCAAAATGCCCTTGACCAACACGGGTACTTAACAGGGCTGAGGTAACGCAGCCCCCGCACCGTTTTGCCGAAGGCAAACCTAGGGTTTGACTGGACGGGCATGAGCTAGATCATCCGCGATTAGTCTCCGCTGCGCTGCGACCACGAATGATCTGCAGCTCAGGCAGTAGAACACAGTGAGCAACGTTGAAATTGTTGTGCAATCTACCCTATATTGCTCACCCCACCCATGGTCATTTGCGCCACGGTCTGTGCATAGGCCGCGCGTCCTTTGGCATCTTGTCGTGTGTTCCACATGTAAAACCAATTCAGCATCCCAAAAACGGACATCGCTGCTGCGCGGCGGGTTTCGCTGTCGGCTTGTAAATCCTTATTCGATACGATCAAAAACGCCTCTAGGTGGCGCACCATATCGCGTTGATATCCTTTTAGTGTGTTTTGCTGATCCTCTGGCAATAGCGGGATGCCTTCGGTCTGGATTTTATGTTCATCATCCATACCCTGATAAGCATCTAAAATTTCAACGCAGAGTGTTTCAAGAGAGGTTTGGACGTTATTGGCATCCAGCTGCACCGCAATGATGCGATCACGCAAACGGCACAGATAACTGTTCAAGATATCAAACAAAATCGCCAGTTTGCTGTCATAGTAGTGATAGATGTTCCCCTTTGATATGCCGCAGGCTTTGGCGACCTCTGCCATTGACGCGCCTGCCACGCCGTGCTGGGCAAACACCCCAGCTGCAGCGGTTAGGATTTTGTCGCGTTTGGCATCATAATCTTTGGCAATCGTGCGGACCATAGCATTAACGATTGTCTACGACACGGCGGGCTTTGCCTTGCGAGCGTTCTACCGTGCCTGGATCGCCCACGGTTATCTTGGTTGATACGCCCACTATATCCTTGATCCGTTTGTTCAGCATGGATGCAGCCTCGGCACGTTCTGTCTCTGTTGCGGCGTTGGGCAATGCCTCGACGTGGACATGCATGGCGTCCATGCGCCCCTCTTTAACCAGCTCGATTTGATAGTAGGGGGCCAAACCAGTGGTGGCCATGACCTGTTCCTCGATTTGCGTGGGGAATACATTCACCCCGCGCAGGATGATCATATCGTCCGAACGCCCAGTGATTTTTTCAATCCGTCGCATGCTGCGGGCTGTACCGGGCAATAGGCGTGTCAGATCTCGTGTGCGATAGCGGATCATCGGCATGCCCTCTTTGGTTAGGGATGTGAACACCAATTCCCCTTCGGATCCATCAGGCAAAACCTCGCCAGTTTCAGGGTCGATGATTTCAGGATAAAAATGATCCTCCCACAGGTGCAGGCCATCCTTCGTTTCCACGCATTCATTGGCGACACCAGGGCCCATCACCTCAGACAGGCCATAGATATCAACGGCATGCATATCAAAAGCCTGTTCAATTTCTTCGCGCATGGAATTGGTCCATGGTTCTGCGCCAAAAATACCCACCTCCAGGGATGTGGCCCGTGGGTCCAATCCCGCGGCGCGATATGCCTCAAGAATATTCAACATATAGGATGGGGTCACCATAATCGCTTTGGGTTTGAAATCTTCGATCAGGGTAATTTGTTTTTCTGTTTGTCCGCCGCCCATGGGAACCACGCGCGCGCCCAAGCGTTCAATCCCATAATGCGCCCCAAGGCCGCCTGTGAACAATCCATACCCATAGGCACAATGCACCAAATCACCGGCTCGCACCCCTGATGCCCGCAGGGACCTGGCCACCAAATCGGCCCAGACATCAATGTCTTGCTTCGTATATCCAACCACCGTAGGTTTGCCCGTTGTCCCAGAAGAGGCATGGACACGAATGATTTTTTCATCAGGCACCGCAAACATGCCAAAGGGATAGTGATCGCGCAGATCGTTTTTGTAGGTAAACGGGAATTTTGCCAAATCAGACAGATCACTCACATCATCAGGATGCACGCCCGCCGCATCAAAGCGTTCACGATACATCTCAACATTGTCATAGGCATGACGCAAGGACCATTTCAAACGGTCTAATTGCAACGCGCGAATTTCGTCTATGGATGCGATTTCGATTGGATCAAGGTCCGATTTGGCTGGCGATAAATCCTTCATGTGTTGTGTTCCCTGTGCTTATTCTTTGAACAATTGACCCTTGATCGCGCGGCTCATCCCGCGGAATTCGGCAATTGTTGTATTGTTCTGATTGGTGACTGTGACGTCATAAATGCCACTGCGCCCGCTCAGCGATACTTCACGTGCATGCGCACTCAGGATGTCGCCCAATTGACTTGGCGCGATATAGCTGATGGTGTTGTATTGTGCGACGGTGGCTTGATTTCGGCTATTGCAGGCAAAGGCAAAGGCGCTGTCAGCTAGAGTGAAAATCACCCCGCCATGACATATGCCGTGGCCGTTGCAATGATGATCCTGCACTCGCAATTCAAGGGTGGCTACACCTTCGTCCACATTTGCGATTGCCATGCCAACCCATTTGGATGCTTTGTCATTGTCCCACATCGCTGCCGCGGATTTTTTGGCACGTTCTTTTGGTGTCATAGCTAACGTCCTTTGAATTCGGGTGCGCGCTTTTGCAAAAAGGCACTGACGCCTTCTGCGTAATCCGCGCTCTCTCCACAGCGTTTCATGTAATCGGCCTCTTTGTCGATATGGGTCAACAGATCATTGTTCCATGATGTCTGGATCGCCTCTTTCGTAAGGGCAAGGCCAAGTGTCGGCCCCTTTGCAAATCCTGCGGTCATATCACGGGCGATCTGCATCAAATCTGTTTCCTCAACCGATTTCCAGATCAATCCCCAATCTTCCGCCTTCTCAGCGCTAAGTGGCTCTGCTGTCATCGCCAATCCTTTGGCGCGCGCCTCGCCAATCAGGTGCGGCAGATGCCAGCTGCCCCCTGTGTCCGGGATCAGACCCACCTTGGCAAAGGATTGAATGAATTTGGCACTTTTCGTCGCCAAAACGATGTCACACGCCAGCGCAAGGTTTGCCCCAGCCCCCGCCGCAACACCATTCACAGCGCAGACTACGGGGCAGGGGAGCTCGCGGATCTGTTTGACCAGCGGCGCATAAAAATTGCGCACAGTTTCGCCCAAATCGGGTGGTCCCGCCATCTTGGTAGGATCGCGATCCCCTAAATCTTGACCCGCGCAAAACCCGCGGCCCGCACCTGTCAACAGAACCGCCCGCGCAGATGTCTCTCGTGCCCGGTTCAAACAGTCACGCAAGGCAAGGTGCATTTCCTCATTAAAACTGTTCAGCCGATCAGGACGGTTTAGGGTGATTTCAAACCAGCCCCCGTGGTCAATGCATTGGATTGTTTCGCTCATTGATATGAGGCTCCATGGTTAATTTAAGATTGATCGTTGCATAAGCCGACCAAGTGGTCAATTATTAAACCGGCATGAGAGAGGAGTCCTAAATGCGTGATATCCAAAGTTTCGTCTGCGGGGGTTGGATAGGCCCTGACAGCAGCGCGCGCGGTGTTTTCGATGCAGTTGATGGAACTCAGATTGGGGTTGCGGGGTCGCTTGGATTTGATCGTGCAGGAATGGTGGACTATGCGAAATCTGTAGGTGGTCCTGCATTGCGCGCTATGACATTTCATGAACGCGCAAAGATGTTAAAGGCCTTGGCCCTATACCTATCTGAACAAAAAGATGCGCTTTATGAGGTATCCTATGCCACTGGTGCAACGCTCAGGGATCATAGGATCGATGTGGATGGTGGGATTGGCACGATGCTGGTCATTGCGTCAAAAGGACGGCGGGAAATGCCTAACACGCATGTCTATGTTGATGGTCAGGTTGAACAATTGTCCCGCGGTGGGCAATTCGTAGGACAGCATATCTGCACCCCGAAATTGGGTGTAGCCGTTCACATAAACGCGTTCAATTTTCCTGTATGGGGCATGTTGGAAAAAATGGCGCCCGCACTTTTGGCGGGGATGCCCGTAATTGTAAAACCCGCTACGGCGACCTGTCAGGTGACAGAACTTGCCTTTAAAATGATCATCGCATCGGATTTGTTGCCAGCAGGCGTAGTTCAATTGATCACGGGGGATTTGGGCAACCTGCTGGATCATCTAGAAGGTCAAGATGTGGTGAGCTTCACAGGGTCAGAGGCGACAGGTTGCCATTTGCGCACGCACCCTGCTTTAATCCAAAACGCAGTTCATTTTATGGCTGAACAGGACAGCCTTAATGCTTCGGTACTGGGAGCCGATGTGGCCCTGGGATCGGCCGAATTTGATCTGTTCGTGAAAGAGGTTCATAGTGAAATCATAGTGAAGGCGGGCCAAAAATGTACCGCTGTGCGTCGTGTGATGGTGCCTGATCATTTGTTGGACCCTGTTCAAGCGGTATTGATCGAACGGTTGACGAATACCCCAATCGGCAATCCACGTCACCCTGACACGCGCATGGGGGCTTTGGTGTCCTTGTCGCAACGGCGCGACGTTTTGGAAAAGGCTGCCCAAATCGGGGCTGAGGCCGACTGTGTTTTTGGTGCAGGCGATATGCCTGTGCTGATTGATGCAGATGCTGACAAAGGGGCCTTTGTCACGCCTCGCCTGTTTAGATGTGACACCCCTGATCAGGCACAGACCGTCCATGATATCGAGGCATTTGGACCTGTTTCAACACTGATGGGGTATCGCGATGCAGATCACGCCACTGAGTTGTTAAACCGCGGAGAGGGATCATTGGTTGCCTCTGTCTTTACCGCGGAAGCGAGATTTGCCAGGGATATGGTTTTGGGCTCTGCCCCGTATCACGGCCGTCTGTATATCAACAATGCGACATCGGCCAAGGAAAGCACGGGACATGGATCGCCCATGCCGCATTTGGTCCACGGTGGTCCAGGTCGTGCAGGCGGGGGCGAGGAATTGGGCGGTGTGCGTGGTGTCATGTCTTACATGCAGCGCACCGCTGTTCAGGCCACACCCGACATTCTTTCCGAAATCACGCAACGCTACGTGCCAAATGCGACGCCCACACCGACACCCGATCACCCCTTTCGCCGCAGTTATCATCAACTGACGCTGGGCGAACAGTTAATTACGCCTGAACGCAAAATTACGATTGAAGATATCGAAACATTTGCGCATTTCACGGGGGACACGTTTTACGCACATATGGATGCCGAGGCCGCTAAACGAAATCCGTTTTTCCCAGATCGCGTCGCGCATGGGTATTTGCTCCTTAGTTTTGCGGCTGGGTTGTTCGTAGATCCAGAAGAGGGTCCCGTTTTGGCGAATACTGGATTAGACGAGTTGCGGTTTATGAAACCAGTCACGGCAGGTGAAGAAATTCACGTGGTTCTGACCGTCATGGCGAAAACACCCCGCACTGACACGTATGGTGAGGTACGCTGGCATGTGCGCATCTTGAACCAAGATGATGAGATCGCTGCAGAATACCAATTGCTGACCATGAATGCATTTGAACTCTCAGGCACTACATGACCCCAAGTGTTGCGCATATCTTGGGGGGGGAGCCCCCGCGGGTCTGGTCTTTTATCGTGACGATCTTCGGCGATTTGGCGCGCGAGGATGATCGTTATATCAGTTCGCGTATCTTAAACCGTTTGACTGCGGAAATCGGGGTAAAGCCTGAAGCAACCCGTGTCGCCCTGCATCGGTTACGCAAAGAGGATTGGTTAGAAAGTGCCAAGTTCGGCCGTGAAAGTCATTATCGCCTTACAGACAAGGGCCGCAAACTCAGCCGAGCGGCGGCACCGCGCATTTATGGGGACACCTTTGATCTCCCACTTTGGATGGCGCTTTACGACCCTGCTGCCGTCGCACCTGATGGATTGCGTATTTTGTCGGGTGTGAGTTTGGTTGCACAGGAAGAAAAGGGCGCAATGAACATACCGCTTGATCATCCGATTCCCCAATGGATGGTGGATCGGTTGGTAGATCAAGATGCGCAGGTCGGCGCTAAAAATTTGTTGCAGCGTTTGCAAACTATGGCACAGATATCCGACCTGTCCTGTTTGGATCGAATGGTGTTACGATTGTCCATAGTGCATGAATGGCGCCGCATAATTTTGCGCGTACCAAATGTGCCAGATCAGGTCTTAGGGAACGGAATTGCGTTGCGCGACTTACGTCAAGCTGTTCAGCGTTTCCTAGACTTACTGTCAGATGTTTCGCTGGATAACGCTGATGACATCTAGGCTTCGTGATCTATGGTCGGATCATGAGAATTTGGATGTCGGCAACGTTCGTGCCTGTAGCGCCTGTGATCAATAAATCACCTGATGCTTGCAACGCCGCATAGCTATCGTTATTCTCTAATAGTGCCACAGGGTCCAAGCCCGCAACGGTAATGCGTTGCCATGTGTCCGCATCCACAATCGCACCTGCCGCATCTGTGGGTCCATCCCGTCCATCTGTTCCGCCCGACAAAAAATTCACTGCTTGCGATGGATGATGCGCATTCAGATGTTGCGCAACCAGCAGGGCCATTTCCTGATTGCGTCCGCCACGCCCATTCCCTCGCAGCTGCACTGTGGTTTCGCCCCCCCACACAATTGCAGTTGGTGCGTTAATGGGTGCGAAGTTATTAAGGGTGGTAATAACAGTTTGCGCCGCAATGCGCACATCCCCGATCAGCGGTTCATCCATTTGCACAACGTTAAATGCCGAACGCAGCAAAGATGCCGCCGCCTCGACACTTTGTCGATTGCTTCCGACCAATATGTTCGTCGCATTTGGCAGGCGATTGTTCACATCCGGTCCTTGCAAATGCGCTCTGATCGAAGCGGGCAGGGCCTCCCACGCTCCCACCTGCTGCAGGCGTTTGCGTGCGGATGTTTTTGTGCCTAATGGGGCAACTGTTGGGCCGCTTGCAATTGCGCGCAGATCATCGCCCACTACGTCAGACAGGATGTAGGCCGACACAGGTGCAGGGGCAGCCTGACTCAGGAGCCCACCACCCTTTAAAGTAGAGACCTGTTGACGGATCATGTTCATTTCGACGATATCCAAACCGCTTGCTAGAAGTGCGCTGTTCAACGCTTGTTTATCGGCTAAAGTGATCCCATTTGCAGGGGCAGGCAGCAGCGCAGATGCCCCGCCTGAAATAAGCGCGATGACGTGATCCTTCACCGTTGTTGTCGTCAGGATTTCGGCGATTTTTTGTGTGGCTTCTAATCCAACTTCGTCGGGAATTGGATGGCCGCTTTTGAAAAAGGGGATGTTTTCAATAAAGTCTTGATTTTCTTTATGTGTGACACAGAGTGCCTCTATGTCATGTCCCAAATACGCCATCGTGCCCCGTAGCATTGCAGGCGCTGCTTTGCCCGCCGCAATGACAATCAAACGGCCCTCAGCGCTTTTTGAAGGGGTGGTTATATAACGCGCGACTGCGGTCTCAGGATTGGCTTGATCAATCGCTGCCTGAAATGCAGATCGAAGTGCGTTTGTAGGATTGGGTATCATATGGGTGCGCCGTGTCGTCCAGTTCTCGCCAAGCTAACAATGCGTGAACTGAACTGCAAGGTGGCGACTGTTCGCTTAGCAATTTGGTGATCAAGCGCAGGATCAAGAGTGCGCCCGCGATCAGGCCAGCGTTCATTTGCATCCGAAATGCATCAATTTTTCCTAGATCTGAATTAGGCTTATGTTCCAGCAAAAATTGACCCGAGGTCCATGTCATAACAATTACAACAAGCGTGACCAAATGGATTAAACTCGAGATTGGATGATATCGTTTCATCACAATACCCTTACGTTTATATTTCCAAACAGGCGGCGAACAAAGTCGTGAAAAAAACATAGCACTAAAATAAAGATCGCCCTTGATCTACAGAGGGGTTAGTACATCTACACTGTCACGGAAGGCAGAGCAGTTCGTTCGCAAATATTGATTTTAGATCTAAGTTTTTTGGGCTTAAAGACAGGAGAGATTGCATGGAATTGCCAAAGACACCCTCGTTCAGATTGGATGGGCAAACGGCATTGATTACGGGGGCAAGTTCTGGGATTGGACGTGCCGCCGCTGTGGCGCTGGCCGAAGCGGGCGCGCATGTCACGGTCGCCGCACGTCGTGTAGATGCATTGGAGCAACTGGTTGGCAAATTGCAGGAAGCAGGCTGTGGCGCACGTGCACAGGTTATGGATGTGGCCAACATCCCATTAACCCAGAAGTTAGTTTCCGATTTGGGTCCCTTTGACATTTTGTTGAATTCTGCTGGGCTTGCCCGCCACTCACCCGCGGTTGACACCAACGAAGCAGATTTCGACGCGGTTTCGGATTTAAACGTCAAAGGTGCGTATTTCCTGACGCAAGCTGTGGCAAAGGGATTGATCGCAGCTGGCCGCAGCGGATCATTAATTAATATTTCGTCTCAAATGGCGCATGTTGGTGGTATTGATCGCGCGGCTTATTGTGCTACTAAACATGCCGTCGAGGGATTCACCAAGGCGATGGCGATTGAATTTGGCAAATACGACATTCGCGTCAATACAATTTGTCCCACATTCATTCTGACTGAACTTACACAAGCCACATTTGATGATCCTGAAAAGCGGGGATGGGTCGAACGCCAGATCAAGTTAAACCGTGTGGGTCAAGTGGAGGATATCATGGGCGCTGCCGTCTTTTTGGCAAGTGATGCGGCGGCAATGATCACAGGTACATCATTATTAGTAGATGGTGGTTGGACCGCTGAATAAGGCTGGGATCCCAGCAGGAAGAAGACGTTTATCATGACAGAAACAACAGAATACGCTCCACCTAAGGTTTGGACATGGGAACAACCTAACGGTGGCGTCTTTGCAAGCATAAATCGTCCCATCGCAGGGTCCACACATGACGCCGAATTGCCACTGGGCAAACATCCGTTTCAATTATATTCGATGGGCACACCCAATGGTGTCAAAGTCACTATTATGTTCGAAGAGTTGCTGGCGGCAGGCCACAAAGATGCGGAATATGACGCCTGGCTGATCAGCATCGGCAAAGGCGACCAGTTCGGGAGTGGGTTTGTAGAGATCAACCCAAACTCAAAAATTCCGGCATTAGTAGATAATTCAGGGAATGCTCCGCTGCGTGTGTTTGAGTCTGGATCAATCTTGGTCCATTTGGCTAGTAAGTTTGGGGCGTTTTTGCCTGCGCAGTTGGCCGCACGCACTGAATGTATGAATTGGCTATTCTGGCAAATGGGCAGCGCACCCTATTTGGGTGGTGGGTTTGGTCATTTCTACGCATATGCCCCTTATAAAATGGAATATCCGATCAATCGTTTTTCGATGGAAGTGAAACGTCAGTTGGATGTTCTGGACAGGCAGTTGGCTGAAAACCCGTTCGTTGCAGGGGATCAATATACGATTGCGGATATGGCGATTTTCCCATGGTACGGTAATTTGGCGCTGGGTCGTCAGTATAATGCTGGCGAATTTTTGGATGTGGCATCCTATAAAAACATAGTCGCTTGGGCCGAAAAACTAGATGCACGTCCCGCTGTCAAACGGGGTCGGATGGTCAATCGAACATCGGGTGAACCGCATGAACAACTGCGGGAACGTCACGATGCATCCGATTTTGACACAAAAACTCAGGATAAAATTGGATAAACCTACCCAAGCATTTTGCGTTTAAGAAAATGTACTATTGCGAAAATATTATCGGAGATAATTCGTTAGGACTTTTGCATAATGTTACATTTACCCTGTAGTTTTTGTTTCGTGGGCCCGCTTTGCGTTTCACTGGTTTTGACTGACTGTGGTGCTGGAGGCGTTGAAACCGCTTCCTAATCCGCGGGATCGGCCGGGGGTAAGTGAAGAGGCGGAAGCAATGGTGGAGCATCGGGTCGTATCTCGGGCGATCAACGCCACCAAGGATGATGGAAACCAACCAGTTCGCCGGATCGGCACGTGCAAAATGTCAAAAATCGATTTGGATGTAGATGCAAATCTGCGCCCATTTCGGTTCAAGGAAGCTGCGCTTGTGCAAAACATGCTGAAACGTAATCTAACCGTCGCGCCTCAGAACTGAATTCTTACGCATCCAAAGTTTGTAGTTCGTTTAAATGGCAAAGACTTGGTATTTGTGGTTGCCAAAATCTTCTCCAAGCTGAGGGAATCGACGTTTTGCGAGACGTTTACAGCGTTACCTATTCGCACTTCTTCTTTTATTGCCATTAAAACTCGGAATCAGAGCGGGCAGAGATGGAATCACTGTTCACAGGCCCATAAGCAACAATAACAGTTGATGCTGCAGCGCAGGTCTAAGTTTTGTACCTGTTTTCAAAACTGGCGAGAATAGATTAAGACCGTTTGCATTCATTCTGTGCGCCCAATTTTATCTGAATTGCAGAGACGCGAGCCTGCAAATCGCCACGCTAATAAGAAAAAGCAGTTGGCGTAGTAATGTTTCGCGCAATTTAGCTTTAGGCCATCCACTTGGGCGGCTCTTTTCAGTAGATAACTCCTATATTTTGTGGATAACATTCGTGTGCATACTAAAGCCGATCACACTGCTGAAATTTTTTTGATGATTGGTGCAATTTTTTGTATTTTAGGGGTTGCGGGTATTATGAGTTGAGTTTAGAAGCCCCTCTACTGGCGCTGTTGAGGTGCTGGGGTCGGGGACTGAGGCTGAGT
>Ga0213864_10000070_pt1 | contig 42092 bp, 43 predicted proteins | sample PICome_5_FD_160078 | JGI IMG/M metagenome (GOLD analysis project Ga0213864, IMG submission 160078) | Coastal seawater microbial communities near Pivers Island, North Carolina, United States - PICO247 | ecosystem: Environmental > Aquatic > Marine > Coastal | place: USA: North Carolina... | reverse complement strand
CGGCAATCGGGATTTGGAATACCCCAAAAGAGGCGCGCACCGCGAAGCTGACCACAATGATAAAGCAACCAACCAATAGGACGGGGGTGAACAAGGGGGCCTTTGACTGCATGCTTCGCTCCATACTAAGAATGGTAAATTGTGCTTGGTTCAGACAATCCCCAAAGGCAAGCTGTTTTTAGCGGGCGCTGAAATTTCGTTGCGGCGCTATACGTCAAAAATCAATGTCGGAGGAAATTTCGGAACGACAGGATATTGGTTCTATCGGCGACAAATGTTTCAACTTCAAGCGTTTGGGCAAGCGTTGGATACTGATTTGGAGGCACTGTCTGCGCAAAAATATCGTCCGTATAACACCCAATTCCCAATCCTGCCACGGTTTGTAATTGCGCCTGAGTTGTTACATTCGAAGTGGCAAGCCTGATGTCTATTACCCAGCCATCAAAAATCCCTTCCCTAATTTCGAACGAGCCGTTAATCAGCGCGCATGGATTTATTGACCTTATATCAAAGTCGTATCGATGCGGGTGTGTTGCGCGATGACGCTGCGCAGCGCGCAATATTGCCTGAATTTGAACGGATCAGGGCAGCGCTTGCTCAGCCAGTCAAAAAGAGTTTTTTTCGCAAAGCGCCCCCGCCACCCAAGGGTGTGTATTTATGGGGCGGGGTTGGAAGCGGTAAATCCATGATGATGGATTTGTTTGTCGAAAGCTTGGCTGTTCCTGTAAGGCGGGTTCATTTCCACGCCTTTATGCAGGAAATTCAAAATGCTCTGCATGAGGCACGAAAAGGTGGTGCAAAGGACGCGATTGACCCTGTAGCCAACGCCGTGTCAGACAGCGTTCGGGTGTTGGCATTTGATGAAATGCAGATCAAAGATATCGCGGATGCAATGATCGTTGGCCGATTGTTCGAAAAACTGTTTGAGGCGGGCGTTGTAATCGTCACAACCTCAAACCGTATCCCCAAGGATTTGTATAAGGACGGTTTGAACCGTCAATTGTTCCTGCCTTTTATTGATTTGATTTCCGAGAAACTGGTCGTCAAAGAAATCGTCAGCGACACGGATTATCGGCAAAATAGATTAAAGGGCGAGGAAACCTATTTCACCCCGATTTCCCCAGACACGCGCGCGCAGATGGATGCGATTTGGCAGGATTTGACATTGGGTCAGGCCAAGGAATTTACAATTACTCATAAGGGGCGTTCATTGCATATCCCTGCATTCCGCAGTGGGATTGGGCGGTTTGCGTTTTTTGATCTGTGCGGACAAAATTTGGGGCCTGGGGATTATCTGGCCTATTGTGAACAATTGCGTTTGATGATGATTGACGATATTCCACAGCTTGGCCGCAGCAATTTTAACGAGGCAAAGCGCTTCGTGACACTGATTGATACGCTTTATGAGGCGAACGTCAAATTGATCTGTTCTGCCGCCGCTCGCCCAGAAATGTTATATCTTGAGGGTGAGGGCGTTTTTGAATTCAAACGTACGGCGAGTCGCCTAAACGAAATGCAAGGCGCGAATTGGGGCCGCTGATTGTATCAGGGGCAGGAAAATTGTTTGTCCAACCCGCAATTAATTGGGACCGCTTAACCGATCTTTGTTGGCCCAAAAATATCATTCACCGCATCGGTTGATCCGTGATATTTCACTTCGAATTAGATTAGGCTAGCGCCTAGACGCGCAGTATAAGTGATGCCAACATTGCCATCGTGCCGGATTGTCCGTCAAATTTGTGAAAAGTGCAGGCAATGATTCACGTCATGTGATCCGCGGCCTGAAAGACTAATTGACCTTTTTTTGTTCTGTATGGATTTGTAGCTCGGTTCACTAAGGAACCGAGCTTTTTTGCCTGTATGCAAACCTTATCCATAAGCCAAGCTGCCCTCAACCAGTTGTGATACAGCCCCGCTTGCCTACAATATATGCAGAATGAAGCGAATCAGTCAATAAAAGTGATTCGCTAAAATGAATCTTTTTCGAATCAAGCGTGATTTCGTAGGATATCTCCCGCCAAATACAGGGATCCGCAGATTAATATGCGGGCATTGGGGTCATTTTTCACAATTTCGCGCGTGGCGATTAACACGTCATTTGCCGTGTCGGCCTGCATTCCCACGTCATGCGCAGCTGTTGCGGTGTCTGCAGCGGACAAAGTGTTCATCTCTCCCGGAATGGAAACCGCGATTAGTTTTTCGACATGAGGCGCTATGGGCGATAAATATCCGCTGATGTCTTGGGGGTTCAGCATGCCGCAAATCAAATAGGTTGGACGCTCGCTTAGAGTTCCTAAATGATGTCCAATGGCCTGACCGGCTGCGGGATTATGTCCGCCATCCAGCCAAATTTCAGCATCTGGCGCGCTGTCAATAATCGGGCCTGTGTGCAATTGTTGCATACGGGCGGGCCACTGGGCTCGCGCAACGGCAGCCTCACATATCTCATTGTTAAACCCAAGGTGGCGCAGCGCCATTACTGCCGTCCCTGCGTTTTCAATTTGATGATCACCGGGCAAATTTGGGCGTGGCAACTGCACGACCCCTGTTTCGTCTTGAAAAATTAACCCGTCACGTTCTGTGTCGATGTGCCAATGCTGGCCTTGGGCGATGATTTGCGCGTAATGACGTTCGGCGGTCGCCTCTATCACATCCATCGCCTCTTCGGGTTGCGGTGCGACAATTACGGGGCAACGGCGTTTTATGATCCCCGCCTTTTCCCCTGCGATTTTTGTCAGAGTATTGCCTAGGAATTGTTCATGGTCGATTGAGATTGGTGTAATGATGCTAAGCAGGGGTTGATCAATCACGTTAGTGGCGTCCAGACGACCGCCCAAACCCACTTCTAACAGTGTGTAGTCCGCTGGCGTGCGCGCCATGGCCAAAATCGCTGCCGCTGTAGTGATTTCAAAGTATGTGATCGTTTCACCGCCGTTTTTGGCGTAACATTCGTCCAAGATTTCGGTTAGGTGAACTTCGTCGATCAGTTCACCTGCCAGGCGAATACGTTCATGAAACCGTGCCAAATGCGGTGATGTATAGGCGTGTACCTTTTTGCCTGCCGCCTCTAATCCCGCGCGGATCATCGCTTGGGTGGATCCTTTGCCATTCGTGCCCGCAATATGGATCACGGGTGGCAAATCATTTTGCGGATTACCAAGATTTTCAAGAAGGCGCCACATGCGATTCAAGGTTAAATCAATCACCTTGGGGTGCAGGGCCATCATCCGTTCCAGGATGTGATCAGATGTTTGGGTTGTCATGAATGCTGACTTTTCGCGTTAGGCAGGGGTGTCATCAGATTGCGCTGTGGGTGCGGCCAAATCACCTTTGATCGCAGGTGATTTTTTCATCAGCATCCGCACAATCGTAATCAATTCCTCGCGCAATTCTGTGCGCGGTGTCACGCGATCCAACATACCATGGTCCAACAGATATTCGGCGCGTTGGAACCCTTCGGGCAATGTTTCGCGGATTGTCTGTTCGATCACACGTGGACCTGCAAAACAAATCAGCGCGTTGGGCTCTGCGATTTGAACATCACCCAACATCGCATAGGATGCCGTGACACCGCCCGTTGTTGGGTGTGTCAAAACAACAATGTAGGGCAGGTTCGTTTCTTTCAGCATTTGAACCGCGACCGTGGTGCGGGGCATTTGCATCAGGCTTAGAATACCTTCTTGCATACGTGCGCCGCCTGCCGCGGAAAATAGGATCAGCGGGCGTTTCAGTTCAACGGCACGCTCTGCTGCGGCGATGATGGCATTGCCGACATACATGCCCATGGATCCACCAAGGAAACTGAAATCTTGTGCTGCGGCAACGATGGGTGTGCGCCCAATTTCACCTTCGGCAATCAACATTGCCTCTTTTTCATCGGTTTTCTTTTGGGCCGCTTTCATGCGCTCAGGGTATTTTTTCTGATCCTTAAACCCAAGCGGGTCAGTCACAGGTTGTGGGACATCGATTTCAACGAAAATGCCACCGTCAAACAACCCAGCAAATCGATCACGTGGCGAAATCGCCATGTGATGCCCGCATTGTGTACAAACGTTTAGATTGTCCGAAAGTTCGCGGTGAAACAGCATGGTTCCACATTCATCACACTTGGACCACAGGTTTTCCGGCACTTCGCGACGCGAAAAAATCGAATTGATGCGCGGGCGAACATAGTTATTGATCCAGTTCATTACCTGCTCCCATAAGTCCCATGTTTTTCGACAAATAAGCCTGTTGCGACAGAATTGCAATTCTTCAACGGCGCAAAAAATATGAATTCCACCTGTTGGTCTTCGCCCACGATGTGAACTAGGATGGAAACAACAGGTAAAGTCATCAAAACCGGGTGTAGAGATGTCCACGCAGTATCAAATGGATCAAACTTTTGCTATGTGGCGAATTCTGGTTGGTGCATTGATCATTATTGCGATTTATGTACTGGGTCTATTTAGTGTCGGGTTATTCTTAAACGGAACTGCGGGGATTGATTTCAATCAAGGCTCGCAGTCGACGCTGATCGTTTTTTTGGTGTCATTCATTCCGGTTTGGTTGACCACTGGGGCCGTGACACGCGTTTTATTCGGATTTTCGTTGCCACAACTTTATGGTCGATCTGGAAAAATTCAATGGTTAGATTTCCGTGTGGCGTTCCTCTATGTTTTTGTGTGCGTCCTTGCACTGGAATTGTTGGTTTTTGTGGCAACATGGATGATGGGTGCGCCACCATATATGCGCAATGCTGCCGTACCGATAACGGATTGGCTAACCTATTTGCTGCCCTTTCTCATTTTCGTTTTTATTCAAATTGGTGCAGAAGAGTTATTCTTTCGCGGTTATTTGTTGCGGCTGATCTATTCGCATAAGGCAAGTTTGTTATGGGCAGTGTATGTGCCATCATTTTTGTTTGGCTTGGCCCATCTTGATCCGATCACCTATGGGGTTAATTCCGTGCTTTACGTTTTGAATACAACGGTAACGGGCGTTATCCTGTGCTTCATTACCCTGTGGCGGGGGAACATTGCCATGGCAATGGGTATTCATTTTGCTGTTAACACCTTTGCAATTCTAATCATCGGTCAGGGGGATACACCCATCGGGTCTGGCGCTGCACTTTGGCTATCTAACATTGCGCCAAAATCTGTCACAATGGGCGCTTCGATGGTTGTTATCACGGTTGTTGAAATCGTCTTCTATTCAATTTGGGCGCGGCGGGGCTATGGTGCGTTGATACCGAGTGAGGCAAGGTAAATGTTCAGGACGCTTCTAAAAGTTGCAGTTTCTGTCGCTATGATCGCTTCTCTGGCAGGGTGTGGTGGCATGGACACGGGCAGTTTTTTGAATGCCCGAGCTATACCTACAAACACCGATATCCAATTTCGAAGTGGCATTCGATATTCTGCGCCGCGTGGATTTTGCGCCGCTGACGCGCAAACCTTTCAGGACGACGCCAAGGGTTTTGGTGTCTTTGTGACCTGTTCTGGAGCACATGACCGATCGCGATTGTTAACAGTTACGCATTATCCGATTGATCCAGAAAACCCACCCGCGGGCGAAACGCTGGTGCAGGCCGCTGGGTTTGGCGCAAAGGTGCGTCACATCGTTGATAAGGATGGTGTGATTTATGCTGGTTTACGAGGTGAGTTTAGCGATCATGAGCTGCAACCGGAATTCAACAGAATGATTACGCTGCGCGGTGAAAATGTGATTATGGCAAATCTTTATGCCCGTGAAAGTGCAACCAATGCTGATTTTATGGCGCGACAGGTTTTGGCACAGCTTTTGAAGGGAATTCGTTCGGATACGTCGAAAATGCCTAATTTTGTTCGGTACCTTCCGACGGATCCAATAGTGCGGCCCAAACTGAGGCCATGAAGTTGCCATTTTGGTGAACCAGTTCGAAGTAGCCAGAATCAGTTGTTGTGTAAACTATTACAAAGGTGATGCTTGAAGTTTGGGTTTTTATGGAATTTGCTTTGGCTTGGGGCGCCGCAGTCCGTCGCGGGTTAGAGCGTGGTGATGCCAAGTTTTCGTTAGGCCGCGTCATATCTTTGCGAAAACGCGTAGCTAACTTACGCAGAATACTTGATACGGTAATCATGCAAGCTGATCGACATTCCGATCCCCATGAATGCGATCGGGGAAGGTTTCCATACCTTTCTAATTGCCGTCGAGGGCAATACGGTTCCGGTCGACAGTTTTTGCATCTCGGCAGGCCGCTCAATGGAATTTGATCTGTAAGCCAAAGTGGCCCTGTTGCGGGAAGAGTTGGAAATTCTGAAATGGGCATCTCGCCGACATATCCACAATGAGGGCTAGGTGCCGCCGCGTTACGGGTGACAAAATACACATGAATTGGACATACTGTTCCAATATCTTATTGCTTGGAGCACTCAAATGTCTCAATCCTACCCCACTCTTCTTGCGCCATTAGATCTTGGTTTCACGACGTTGAAAAACCGTGTTCTGATGGGATCGATGCATACCAATTTGGAAGAGACGAAAGATTGGAACCGGGTCGCTGAATTTTACGCCGAACGCGCGCGCGGCGGCGTTGCATTAATGGTGACAGGTGGCATCGCGCCTAACGTCGAAGGCGGTGTTTTTCCAGGTGCGGCGGGGTTATTTGATGATACCGATATTGCCAATCATCAAGTCGTTACAGACCGCGTTCATCATGCGGGCGGCAAAATTGCGATGCAGATTTTGCATGCGGGGCGCTATGCCTACGGCCCTGAATGTGTGGGACCATCTGCGGTAAAATCACCCATTTCGCCGTTTCCGCCCAAAGAATTGGATGAAGCGGGCATTGAAAAACAAATCAGCGATATTGTGGCAACAGCACAGCGTGCAAAATCTGCAGGCTATGATGGTGTCGAAATCATGGGATCTGAGGGGTATTTTATTAACCAATTCCTTGTGACACACACAAACAAACGTACGGATCGATGGGGTGGTTCGTACGAAAACCGAATGCGATTGCCTGTTGAAATTGTACGGCGTGTGCGCGCGGTGGTTGGCACGGATTTCATCATTATTTATCGTCTGTCGATGATTGATTTGGTCCCCAATGGATCAACCCATGAAGAAGTGGTGCAATTGGCCCAAGCGATCGAAGCCGCGGGTTCAACGATTATTAATACAGGGATCGGTTGGCACGAGGCGCGTATCCCAACAATCGCAACATCCGTTCCGCGCGCGGCTTTCGCTTGGGTGACGAAAAAATTGATGGGTAAGGTGTCCATTCCTGTGATAACATCAAATCGCATCAACACACCCGAAGTTGCGGAAGAAGTACTGGCAGATGGATGCGCGGATATGGTCAGCATGGCCCGCCCCTTTCTGGCCGATCCCCATTTTGTCGCCAAGGCGGCCGCGGGGCAGGGCAATACCATCACGCCCTGTATCGCATGTAACCAAGCCTGCTTGGATCATACATTCGGCGGAAAAATCAGTTCGTGTCTTGTGAACCCACGCGCCTGTTATGAAACCGAACTGCCCATGACAAAAACCGATGCTTCGAAACGTGTCGCGGTTATTGGGGCGGGGCCTGCTGGTTTGGCCACTGCGATGACCGCCGCTCAAGTCGGTCATGACGTCACCCTGTTCGATCAGGCGGATAAGATTGGGGGGCAATTGAACATGGCCAAACAGGTTCCTGGTAAGGAAGAATTTTGGGGTCTGGTGGATTGGTTTGAAACCATGATCGCGGAAACAGGGGTGAAAACGAAATTGGGGCATCGTGTATCCGCTGTCGATTTAACGGGGTTTGATGCGGTGGTTGTGGCAACTGGTGTCACCCCGCGCGATCCTGAAATCCCCGGTCAAGACAGTGATAAGGTCTGTGGTTACATTGATATCTTACAAGGCCGTGTCACAGCAGGTGACAACGTGGTTGTGATTGGGGCAGGCGGTATTGGATTTGATGTGAGCGAATTCCTCGTTCATTCAAATGCAGCGACACACGAAACCCCTGATTTGGCCCTCTGGTTGAAAGATTGGGGGGTTGGTGATCCCGAGGAAATCCGTGGCGGATTACTGGCAGAGGGTCCGCAACCCGCCGCCCCTGCACGCAATGTGACCCTGCTACAGCGTAAGGCCGAGCGTCCAGGAAAACGCCTGGGAAAAACAACGGGTTGGATTCACCGTTCGACTTTGAAAATGAAAGGCGTGAAAATGATCGGTGGTGTAAATTACGAAGAGATCACCGACGAAGGGTTGCGCATTTCTCATGGCGAAGCACGCGAAAACCTAAGTGTCATTCCTGCTGATACGATCGTGCTGTGCGCAGGTCAGCTAAGCGAACGCAGCCTTGCAGATGATTTAATTGCCAATGGCATCGAACCGCATGTGATTGGTGGTGCGGATGTAGCGACTGAATTGGATGCAAAACGCGCCATTGATCAAGGCGTGCGGCTGGCGCTTAGCCTCTAAGGTGTCTTTTAAATACGTCTATCTTGTCCTGCCTTCGCCTCAGTCTTGCCCGAGTTTGTGGCGATAAAGGTGTAGCGAGAAGTGAGGAAAATATGGACCGTTTGACAGAAATGGAAGCCTTTGCCACCGTGGTAGACCAAGTTGGTGTTAAAGATGCCGCGCGCAAGATGGGGATTTCAAAATCTCCCGTTTTGAAACATATTTTCAGTCTTGAAACACGACTTGGTGCGCGATTGCTAAATCATACCGCCCGCAGTGTTAGTTCAACTGAAATCGGTCTGGCCTAATATGACCGTACACGCTGTGTGCTGAATGAAGTAGGTGAGGCAGACGCCTTGGTCAGTTCAACGCAATCGGTACCAACTGGGATGCTACATGTGTCGGTTGCAACTGACTTTGGCTCTATGCATTTGTTCCCTGTGCTGGGTGATTTTTTGGCGCAATTACCAGATGTGTCTGTGAACTTGGAATTGGACAACCGCTATATCGAAATGATTTCCGAGGGCTATGATGCCACTCTTCTTATACGGATCCGCACTGGCTGAAGGCCGCGTTGTCTATGTGATGCCTGAATTGCCAAAAGAAACCCAAAGGATTCATGTAGTATATCCCCCAGGTAAATTCACGCCACCAAAAGTACGTGAATTTACTGATTTTTTATCACAGATCTTTGCACGCAAAGGACTAGATCACTGGTAATCTATTGCAAAAGCACCGCTTCGACGCGGCGGTTTTGTTCGCGCCCTTCAGGTGTTTGATTATTGGCCCGTGGGGACAGATATGCAATCCCTTCTGCAGTGATGCGCGTTTTTTGAATGCCGTATTTCGTAATCAATCGCTGACGTACCGCCTCAGCGCGTTGTTTCGAAATGGCGATATTCCTTTTTAACTTACCATCTGCATCGCTGTGACCGACTAAAACAATTTTTGAATTCGGATTTTGGCGCAGATAGTCCGCCAATTCAGACAGGATTGAAAACGGGCCTTCCCCCAAATTTGTAGAGCCACTTGTGAAATCCAAACCTTCGAGTGTGACAGCGCCCGTTTTGTTGAATTGATTATTGACATTTTTTGTGGATCTCGGCGGCGCGATGGATGTGATTTTTGCTGTCGCCACGGGTGCATCCTCGGCAGGGTCCACACGGCGTTCTTGGATATAAACCCGCTCGCCAATTCTTGAAATCAGTATGTTGATAATGCTTTCAGATCCCTTAATCCCTGTAATTGACAAAAAGTTCCTTAGGTTCACATACATATTTGGAGGTGAAACGATGGGTGTACTCACCCGATAATCAAATCCACCGCATCCGTTTGACATGCAGTCTAAAGTGATTTGAAATTCTGCAGCCTGTAATGCTTGACGAATGGGTGCTGCAACCTGTGCAGGCGTGATGGATGTCGCGCGTAATTCAAAGGTTGAAACCGTGACTGTTCCGCTGCGCTTTTCGTGTGGAACGCTGGATTGTTGCGACCATGGAGCAATTGGAACGCGAAGGGTTCCGTCATCCGTTTGCTCTGTGAACAAACGCTCAACACCACTAGGATAGGGGACATCCAGCCCTGCGAATACTGGATGGCTTAGGGTCAGCGCCAATACTATGGAAAGTGATCTAACGGCTTTTTGCATGATAGGCGTCATTTGGGCGCATATCTATGGCACTGGCCACGCGGTTTGACATGTTGAAAAAGGCCGCGACATTCGCGATGTCCCAAATATCATGATCGCTGAGGCCAACCGACCGCAGGTCAGCGCGATCACTTTCTTCGATACGGTGGCTTTCAATTGTGATTTTTTCGGCAAAATCCAACATTGCGCGTTGACGTGCACTGAGGTTTGCAACGCGGTAATTCATGACCAGCATTTCGCCTAATATCGGGTCGCCTGACAACTCGCGTACGGCCTGACCATGCGCCGTTAAACAGTAAAAGCATTTGTTCACAGAGGACACAACGACCGCGATCATTTCGCGTTCCAATTTGCTTAGCCCGCTATCGGCCAACATCGTTTCATTGTAAAGTGCTGTAAACGCATTCAATTTGTCGATGTTAAACGCATGAGCAACCAAAACATTCGGGACCATTCCCAATTTTTCTTGGCAGATATCAAAATATTTTTGTGTCTTTTCAGGAAGGGTTGATAGGGGCGGCAAATTTAGTGCCGTGACCTGATCAGTCTCGCTCATCCGTTATCCTTTCATTCTATAATGGTATTCTCCCACAACTTTCATGTGGATGGAACGATAAAGGGCGTTAGCCGCCACATTTGCTTTGGTACAGGCAACGTTTAGCCGACTGGCTCCCTGTTCTGCGGCCCAAAAGGCGGCTTGTTTCATCAACCAACTGGCCACACCCTGTTGGCGTTGATGGTTGCGTATTTCCACCGCGTGAACAAAGGCATCCTTGCCATGAACGGCCGCAAAACCGACGCCTGCGGGATGGTCATTCCAGCGGGCCAAAATGGATGTTTTAGGGCCCTGAACACGTTTCATGACATTGACACGCGCATTTGAAATGCCCCCTTCGGCCCACATGTCGATTTCAATTGCAAGCGGTGGCCAAACCGAAAACATAGACACTTTGGGTGGCCGTTTAGTTGTTAGGGTATCAATAGAGGTGGAATAGATATTCACGGGATCAACAATGTCATATCTGGCTTTGGCCAGCACCTGATCCAAAATTTGATCTTGATCAGTGATCATGAAAAGGGGCGATTGCCCCAAATCTCGCACGGCCGCTTCGGCTATTTGAATGTCTGCTTGCGTCCAATCAGAATTTGGTGTCGCGGCTGAAACGCGCTTGCCGCCCCCTTGACCATTGCGGATGATCCACGGACCCACAGTTTGACGGGCCGCGGCGGGCCATGTGGCGTCAAGCGCGGTTAGAATATCGCCGAAATCATCCCAAGTTTGCTTCTGCATGTGCTATCTTTTCTATGGCCCGTTTGATCTCTGCAGGGTCGGTGCCCCGCACAACTATGTTTGTGCCATAAACCCCATCCTGTTGGAAGGGATATGAACCGATAGAAAGGTTTGGAAATTCATCTGCAATCTGACCCAATGGGGCTGCAATGTCGCCTTCGCCGCGCATGCAACGGTGCGTTTCGCTGATCAGGGGCGCGCCGCCTGTGAGCGTGGGCAAAACACTTTGAACCATTGCTTTGAAAACCGATGGGACGCCTGCCATGACATGGACGTTTTTCAACACAAACCCGGGTGCGATGGATACAGGATTCTCGATCAAGGTTGCACTGACTGGAATGCGCGCCATGCGAAGTCTCGCATCATTCAATTCGCGCCCCGTTTCTGCGTAGTAATCCGCCAACAGTTTGCGCGCATCTGGGCGTACATCGATGTGATCATCAAAGGCCGCTGCCACACAATCGGCGGTTATATCGTCATGCGTTGGACCAATCCCGCCAGAGGTGAACACATATGTATAGGCATCAGACATAATAGACACAGCTAACGTGATTGCCGCGGGATCATCACTAATCACACGGACCTCTTTTAAATCAATCGCGTGTTCGGTCAGAATTCCGGCGAGGTGGTGCATGTTCGCATCCCGCGTACGCCCCGATAAAATTTCATCCCCAATGACGATCATTGCAGCGGTCGGGTTAGTCATATAGCGTTCCTTTCGTATTCACATACCAAGCTATAGGCCGTTTCGATGGAGTTTCAATCACCCTTAATCCGCGCAAAGCTGATCCGCAGGTACAAACGTTTTCTAAGCGATGTTTTGTTGCCTGATGGACGCGAGGTCACGGCCCATTGTGCAAATCCTGGATCCATGATGGGGCTGCTGGATGATGGGACCATTGCATGGGTCGAACCCAATGATGATCCCAAGAAAAAGCTAAAATTCGCATGGCGCATTGCTGAGTTGCGCACGGGTGCTATGGTTTTGGTTGATACGGGGCAGGCCAATCGCATCGTGAAAGAGGCACTGGAAAACAATGCAATAGCAGAATTTGCAAATCAGGATTTCCGCCCTGAGGTTAAATATGGCGAAGGAAGTAGGATTGATTTTCTGCTTACAGATCAGTCAGGACAACAAACATTTATCGAGGTGAAATCCGTGACTCTTTCCCGTGAAACTGGATTGGCCGAATTTCCTGATAGCGTTACGGCGCGCGGTACCAAGCATTTGCAAGAACTGTCAAAAGTGGTTGAACAAGGTCATCGTACGATGATGTTTTATTTACTGAACCGCACCGATTGTGATGTGGTTTCAATCGCCGCTGACATTGATCCGACCTATGCCGCTGCGCTGGACGCCGCACAACGCGCTGGGGTTGAAGTGATCGCCTATCGCGCTGATATCGCCCCCAACCTAATTACATTGGGGCCAAGAGTTGCGTTTCGTTCAGCGGATCGCTAGGTAAACAAAAGACATCGACAGATCGGACACGAACGTGGCAAAACTTAACGGCATCCGCAAAACCAAAGACGGTATTGATATCTATGCGCCCTCAGATTTTGAAGGTATGCGCAAGGCGGGGGCAGTTGCGGCTAAAATTTTGGATGATGTGATCGAGGTTATCGAGCCGGGGCAAACCACAGCCGCAATTGATAATTTCGTTGAACAAAAAATTGTGGAATATGGCGCGACCTCGGCCACGATTGGGTATCGCGGGTATCAGCATGCCACGTGTATCAGTGTTAATCACGTTGTCTGTCATGGCATTCCAGGTGACAAAAAAATCAGTGATGGTGACATCCTAAATATTGATGTGACCGTGATTGTTGATGGTTGGTATGGGGATACATCACGGATGTATGTTGCGGGTAAGCTGCCTCGTAAATCCGAACGTTTGATCCAAGTGACCCATGATGCCCTGTTCAAAGGCATCGAAATGGTGCGCCCTGGCGCAACCTTTGGTGATATTGGGCACGCAATCCAATCCTATGTCGAAGGAAACCGCATGTCTGTAGTCCGTGATTTTTGTGGTCATGGTCTGGGTAAGGTGTTTCACGCCGCTCCGAATGTGTTGCACTACGGACGTGCGGGCACGGGTCCGGTGCTGGAAGAGGGCATGTTTTTCACCATTGAACCCATGGTGAATTTGGGACGCCCAGAAACCAAAATTCTGGCCGATGATTGGACAGCAGTGACGCGTGATCGGTCCTTATCTGCCCAGTTTGAACATGCAATTGGCGTGACCGCAGATGGTTTTGAAATCTTTACCCTGTCACTTGCGGGCAAATTCCATCCAACTTATTTGGCGTAATGCACAAACGTCGCCTGTGTGTCACCAAATTTGCGTTGATCTAGAATGCTAAATCCATCGGGTGGGGACACTTCTGATCCTTCTTCCCAGATGACAAGGGCATCTTCTGCGATCCAACCTTGGCACGCGGCACATTGCAGTGCCTTTTCCCCCAACCCTTTTTTGTATGGCGGATCCAGAAAGATCAGGGAATAGGGTTCAGTATCACATTTCGGTAGGCGGGTTGCATCCATTTTTTTCACCTGCGTGCGTTCAGACACACCGCAAATTTCGATATTTTTTCGCAGGATGCGCAGGGATTTGCCGCCCATTTCAACACAGCACAGCTGATCTGCACCGCGCGACATCGCCTCAAGCCCGAGTGCGCCTGTGCCTGCAAATAGATCTAGGACACGTGCATTGGTGATGGGGTCATCAAATCGGCCTGATCCCAGGATGTTAAACAGGCTTTCGCGGACACGATCCGTTGTGGGGCGCAGATGCGCGGCGTGATCCCCCTTGCCGACCGAGGCAAGGGCGCGACCACGAAAATCTCCTGCGATGATTCTCACTTTTTCAGCAGTGCTTTTAGGTTGGTTTCTGGATCCATTGCCTCTTGCGGGGTGAGGGTTTTCCCCATCTCGATCAAACGCTTACCAACCATGTAGGCGCGTGAATCATTGATGGCATCAACCGCCAACAATGTATCGCTCTGATAATACCAAAATGACTGCGCATCGTTGTCTGCATCACGGCGTTCATACACGGCGTCATATCCGCGATTTAGTCCTGCGATTTGCAATTTGATGTCGTATTGATCTGACCAGAACCACGGCATTGGAACATACGGAACGTCTTGGCCCATGATATTTGCCGCAACATTTTCCGCCTGATCGATTGCATTTTGAACGCTTTCAAGGCGAATGCGTTCGCCCTTGTAGGGGAGGGATGCGCAATCACCTGCGGCATAGACATTTGGCGCGGATGTACGACCAAATTCGTCAACCTTGATGCCATTTTCTAGTGTGATACCTGCGGCTGCTGCCAATTCGGACGCGGGTAGAATACCAACTCCAACAATTGCAAAATCAATTTCGATTTCGCTGCCGTCGCTAAGTTTGGCGGCTCCCACGCGTCCATCGCGTTCGATCAGATGATCCAAACCAACGCCTTCGCGAATATCGACACCCTGCGCCGTGTGCGCCGCGCGAAAATAATCCGAGGTTTGGGGGGCGGCAACGCGTTGTAAAATGCGGTCCGCCATTTCTACCAAGGTGACGTTTACACCCTTTTTCGCCGCGACGGCTGCGGCCTCTAATCCGATATAACCACCACCGATAATCAGGGTGCGTCGTCCCTCTCGGAATTCGTGTGCCATCGCATCGGCATCCGCCAGATCGCGCATAGAATAAACACCCGGTAAATCACCGCCAATTTTCGCTGGTAATTTGCGTGGCCAAGAACCAGTCGTCAGGATTAGGTTGTCGTAAGATAGCGTCTCACCCTGAACCGAGATTGATTGTTCTGTCGTGTCGATTGCATCAACTTTGGTGCCCAGCCGAAGGGTAATGTTGTTTGTTTCGTAAAAATCAATCGGGCGCAGGTAAAGACGCTCTAACTCCATTTCACCCAGCATATATTTTTTGGACAATGGTGGGCGTTGATAGGGTGGGGCAGTTTCTGCGCCGATCAGCGTGATGTCGCCTTCGTACCCTAAATTGCGCAGTTTTGCGGCCGCTGCTGATCCTGCTTGGCCTGCACCGATAATTATTGTGCCCGACATTTTGATTTTCCTATGGCCGAAAATTTTAAACACGCTAAACCTATCGCAATCACATTACGAAACGCAATTGCGAAAGGACAATTTTCATGGAGATTTCCACTGGTGTAAGCCTGCCCGATGCAACTCTTTTGATGAAAGATGCAGATGGGATCCATTCGGTTTCATTGGCTGACAAGATGAAAGGCCGGAAAGTAATTATTTTTGCAGTTCCAGGTGCATTTACACCGACGTGTTCATCCGCACATGTACCAAGTTTTATCCGAACAAAAGATGCGTTTGCAGCAAAGGGCGTGGACGAAATTATTTGTATTTCTGTGAATGACCCGCATGTCATGCACGCATGGGGCGAAGCGACGGGCGCAACCGAGGCAGGGATCACAATGTTGGCTGATGCCGAAAGCGCCTTTACCAAGGCGATCGGCATGGATTTTACCGCACCACCCGTTGGCCTGATCGACCGCGCAAAACGATTTGCGATGTATGTCATTGATGGCGTTGTTCAGGTTTACGCACCAGAGGTTGGCACAGGTGTCTGTGATCTATCTGGTGGTGAAGCGTTACTGGAACAAATCTAGCGTTATTCGGTTTCCTCGGGTGTGTCCCGACGGAATGGCCCATAGCTTGTTAAAATTTCAATATCCTGTTGGTTGGCGTCACGTTCGGCAACCAAATATTCGCGGACCGCACGATCAAATCCTGGGTCATTTACCCAATGCAGAGAATATGTTGTGGACGGCATGTAACCACGCGCCAGTTTGTGTTCGCCTTGTGCACCTGCCTCAACCCGCAAAAGACCATGTTCAATGGCGAAATCGATGGCTTGATAGTAGCATAATTCAAAATGCAGGCAGGGGTGATCCTCGATACAGCCCCAATAGCGTCCGTAAAGCGCATCACGCCCGATGAAATTTAGGGCACCAGCGACGTAGCCTTGATCATTTTCTGCGAGGACCAATAGCAAATCATCACGCATCGTTTCTTGGATTTCATCAAAGAAGGCACGCGTCAGATAGGGTGTACCCCATTTGCGCGCACCCGTGTCCTGATAAAATTGCCAAAAGACATCCCAATGATGTGCTTCAATCTGCTCACCCGTTAATTGCAAAATGCGCCCGCCAAAGGCTTGGGCCGTTGCGCGTTCTTTGCGAATGTTTTTGCGTTTGCGCGATGCAAGCGCGTCCAAGAAATCATCAAAGGAATTGAACCCTTGGTTATACCAATGAAATTGCTGCGTTTCGCGCTGAAGAAGCTCAAATTTCCCGCCCATTTCATATTCACTTTGCGTACAAAATGTGGAATGCAAAGATGAAATCTGGTTTTTTTGGGCAAATTGGCATGCCCCTTCGATCATCGCACGAAAAGCTTGTTCGTGATTTTCGGGTTTTGTCAAAAAACGCCGCCCCGTTGCAGGAGTAAATGGGGCCGCAATCTGAAGTTTTGGATAATAGCGCCCCCCCGCCCGTTCATAGGCATGTGCCCAGTTATGATCAAAAATATATTCACCCTGAGAATGGGATTTCAAATACATTGGCGCTGCACCGATGATTTGGTCCTGATCACGCACAATCATGTACAGCGGTTGCCATCCTGTTCCTTCACCCACTGATCTGCTGTCCTCAAGGGCGCGCAAAAAGCGGTAGGTGGTGAAGGGATCAAGCGGTCGGTCAGACATGGTCTGGGGATCGGCGCAGGCATCCCAATCCTGAGCGTTGAGCGCAGAAAGAGATCCAATTATTTCAACCGAAATGTCGCGATCGCTCATCTGCGCCCCCTCCATGGTGATCAAGTGATTTTTGGGTTTCAAAATTCAAGGATGCGCGGCCAAATAGCCTTCAGATGTGATGTTATGGGCAGCCAGTCTTGCAACGGCCTCGGCATCTGGGCTTCGAATGGTCCAGGTGAAAATCGCTGTCCCCTGTTCCTTAAGCTTTTGGATGCATGGTGTTTCTAATTCCAGCGCGAAATGCGAAACGAAACTATACCGTTTGGGATCAAAATCTGCAATTTGGGATAAATGCGCGGCTCGCTCTGCATCAATGCCCCAACTTGGATCCATAAAACTGCCTGTGGTCAACCCCAGTGACACGTCAGGTGTCAGTTTCGCGAAATTTTCGATCATGTAGGGATTAAAGCTCATGACCGCAACTGGTCCGTAATAAGAGGATAGAGCATCAATAGTTGCCTGCTCTAATCGATCGTCGGTTTGCAGAAGTTGCTTGCTTTGATCTTTTAGCTCAATTACCAAGGGGACCCGCCCATCAATCAAACGCAAAATATCCTCAAGCGGTTCGATCACGTCCTGTCCGTTTCCCACCTCAATCTGTGACAACTCGGCAGCAGTATAATCGGAAATATCGCCACGTTTATCCGTCAAGCGGCCCAGCGTTTCATCGTGAAATACCATCGCGCGACCATCTGAGGAAAGTTGCAAATCAATTTCGATGGCATAACCGTGTTCGATTGCGGCGATAATGGCGGATCGGCAATTTTCGTAAACGCCTTTTGACGCATTATGCAATGCACGATGCGCGATAAGAGTTTTCAAAAACGCAGAATCTAGTTTGGGCATTATTTGATCTGAAAAATGCCTTCGATTTCAACAGCAACCCCCAATGGCAATGCCGCGGCGGAAACGGCGGAACGAGCGTGTGCCCCTGCATCCCCAAACACATCCCCGAATAAATTGGACGCACCATTGATGACTTGGGGTTGTTCTGTGAAGTCAGGTGTGGAATTAACAAACCCTGTCAATTTCACAACCCGCACAAGGCGGTCCAAATTGCCATCACAGGCAGCCTTCAACTGTGCCATCAAACCCAGTGCGCAGGTACGCGCAGCCGCTGCACCGGCTTCTGTATCCATGTCGTCGCCTAGTTTACCTTTGATCAGGCCATTTGCGTCTTGGGAAATTTGTCCAGATACATAAACCATGTCTTCGATCATAACAAAGGGCACATACTTTGCTGCAGGTGCAGGAGCCGTAGGAAGAGTAATTCCCATATCGGCCAATTTCGCGTCGTAGTTCGCACTCATTTCTTCGTATCCTTATTTTGCTTGCTGCGACGCTATCGCGAAAAAATTAGGGTGAAAAGGGGCTTTATCCTTCTTGGAATACTTTTGCGAAATAGTCGGTCAGTGGTTTGAGCAAATAGCTGAGCGGAGAGCGACCATGAACTTACAACATGTAAATCGGACCCGTCAGCATGAGAAGATTTGCAAAAAACTGAACATGCCCACAAACCAAAATAAAGAAAGGCTTTTACATCTGACATCCCTTAGCTCGGCCAAGCCTGGCTTTTTGCTGCGACGAGCTTGTATATAAATACTCAATCTAATTATCGTGATCGTATGACTTGCGTTGAACCAGTTGACCATATGTCTTAATTTCATCGAAAGGTGTATTGAAAATTCTGAATACGGTTTTCTTTCTTCTCCATTCACCTATGTATAGGGCATTGTTTCAAGCTTTTCGGAATTTTTGCATGCGTGGTTTAAAAATTGTTTTAATGTCATTCTGCTTAACAGGGCTGGTAGCCTGTGATCAGCCAAGTGCGATCGGTGAAATTAATGATCCCCACGAAGAGCAGAATCGCAAAATGCATGAATTGAATAAAGCAGTTGATCAAGCCGTTTTGAAACCTGTAGCGCAAACATATAGTGACATGCTTCCGGATCCTGTTGAAGACGCGGTGTCGAATTTTGCAAACAATCTAGGCATGCCTTCGAATGTCTTGAACCACCTTGCACAAAGCGAAGTCGACTATGCCATTGAATCCACGGGTATCTTTCTAATAAATTCTACAGTTGGCTTGGGTGGTTTGGTCGATGTCGCGGGCTGGAACGGTCAATATGCGCATGCCACAGATTTCGGCGAAACCCTGGCAAAATGGGGTTTGGGCGAAGGTGCCTATGTCGAACTCCCGTTATTGGGTCCTTCAACAGAACGCGCGGCACTTGGTAAGCTATTGGATAGAGTCACTAATCCGCTGTCCCAACTGTCGGTGGCGCAACAAGGCATCGCGACAGCGGCGAAAATCGGCGAAATTTTGAGCGATCGCGTTGAATATGATGACGTTATTGATCAAACGCTTTACAAGAGTGCTGATAGCTATTCTCAAACGCGGATTTTATACTTGCAAAGACGTCGTAATCAGCTTGACTATCAATTCGATGGTGAAGATTCAGTATTTGAGGAACTCTATGGGAGCAAATAATTTTGATCGGCGTACATTATTGTTAGCAAGCTGTGCCGTCACTGCGTTTTTGGCAACCCCAATCTCCGCTTCAACGTCACGTGACGCGGAAAAGTTTATAATGCGATTGACCAAAGACATTAACAAATCAATCGAGGCACATGTATCTGATGCGTCATTATTCGCACAATTTGAAAAAATATTCCGCAATTATGCAGATGTATCGACGATTTCTCGGTATGTATTGGGAGCGGATGCACGCAATGCAACCACGAAACAATTGGCTGAGTTCGGCGACGTATTTGTCGCATATGTCGCACGCAAATATGGTTCATACTTCAAGGATTTCATAGGCGGTGAAATCAAAGTGCTTGGTTCCCGTGCGGTCAAAAAATATTTCGAGGTCAAAACATCCGCAAAATTACGCGGTCAGGAACCAATGGAAGTTTTGTTCCATGTATCGGATCGTTCGGGATCATTGTTGTTGTTCAATCTTTACGTCGAAGGAGTTTCGATGCTGCTTTCTGAGCGTAATGAGATCGGGTCGATGTTGGATAAGCGTCGAGGTGATTTGGATAAATTGATTGCGGATATGCGCGTCCTCACCGCAAGCTAGTCCAGGCCAAAGATTCCGCGCAATAGGCGATCAATTGCGTTGCTTTCGTTATCTCCGCTGTCTGGAATGGGCGCACCAATCGCTCCAGTAGTGGATATGTTACGCGACATCGGTAGGGGTTTTGGCGCGCGGTCCTCGTGAATGCGCTTCATCGCTTCGCGCCAAATTTCAGCGGGCAAGCCGCCCCCAGTAACACCCGTGAGCGGTGTGTTGTCATCATATCCCATCCAGACACCTGCCACATAGTCTGCTGTGAAACCGATAAACCAGGCATCGCGTGCGCCTTGGGTTGTACCCGTTTTTCCAGCGATTTCCCATTCCTCAAACCGTGCGCGTTGGCCCGTTCCGGTGCGGACAACATTTTCCATCATGGCTATCAAATCGTGCGCAGTTTTTTTTAGGATGACCTGTTCACCCAGGCGCTTTGATCCGCTAGAAAACAGCGACGTTTCACCAGTTATACGCAGATCTGTGATGCCATGGGGAGTGACCGAGAGGCCCTGATTAAGAATTCCTGCATAGGCACCTGTCATTTCAATTAACGTCGATTCAGATGCGCCAAGTGCAATTGCGGGACCCTGTGCAAGATCCGCTGAAATACCAAAGCTCGATGCAACTCGACGCACATTTTCGCGTCCTACGGCCTCTGAAATGCGGACGGCGGGAATGTTTAATGATTGACGCAACGCCTCGTTCAGGGTGACCGTTCCATAGAATTCCTTGGTGTAATTCTTGGGACTCCATGGAGCTGATCCTGGTATAGTTAATGTGATTGGCTCATCCACAACTGTGTCCATCGGAGAGTATCCCAGATCAAGTGCGGTGGCATAGACAAAGGGTTTGAATGCTGATCCAGTTTGGCGCAGGGCTTGCGTTGCGCGATTAAATGCGCCCGCAACCTTTGTCTGCCGTCCCCCTACCATCGCGCGAACTGCGCCATCAGCGGACATCACGACAATTGCGGCTTGAGCTTTGGACCCAGGGCTTACTCTGTCGTCAAACACCCACTTTAGGGCTTCTTCCGCTTTCGCTTGGATCGTTTGATCTAGCGTTGTCTTAATTATGACGTCTTCGGTTGTGGTCCGTGTCAGGAAATCAGGTGCCTCTTGCATCACCCAATCCGCGAAATAACCGCCCGCTTGGGCCGCCGCTGCGTCTGAGAGTTGCGCAGGATTGAGGCGGGCAAGTTGTGCCGAGGTGGATGAAATGTATCCCTGCGCCTCCATTAATCCGATGATCAGGTTTGCGCGTTCTTGTGATCGTTTGAGGTTATTCGTCGGCGCGTATCGCGATGGAGCGACCAATAATCCAGCCAGCATTGCGGCCTCTGATACAGTCACCTCTGCCGCTGATTTACCGAAATATCGATGGGACGCGGCCTCAAACCCGCGCGCGCCTGCGCCCAAATATGCGCGTGCAAGGTAAATCGTTAGAATTTCATCCTTGGTGTATTTTAATTCAAGGGCGAGCGCGAATGTCGCCTCTTTCACTTTGCGCCAAATTGATCCTTCTTGGCAATCGCGTTCATAGGCACGTTCGTTTTTCCATTTCTTCGGGTCAAATTCCGTCCCCATACACAGCAATTTTGCCGTTTGTTGGGTTAACGTTGATCCGCCGTGTCCGGATAATGGGCCACGCCCTTCGCGCAGGTTGATACGGATGGCACTTGCTAGACCGCGTGGCGAAATTCCGATATGCTGGTAATATCGTCGATCCTCTGTTGCAATGATGGCGTTTTTCAAATGGGGAGATACGGTGCTGGCAGTGATGATCCCCCCAAATTGCTCACCACGCCAAGCAAATACCGCACCACTTCGATCCAATAGCGTCACAGACCCTTTCGCGCGCCCATCAAGTAACTCTTCATAGGGCCTTAGATCTCGCATGTAGTAGCCAATGCCAATGGTCAACATAATGGCGATGGCCAAGGCAACACGCCAAAAAATACGCCACAAAACCGTGACGACAAAACGAACGAGCCCAGAAATAAATCGTGTAATTAGGTTTCCACGCTTTTTCTTGGCGGGCGTTGTTTTGTGTTTTGTCGCGCGTTTTTTCTTGGCTGATTTTTTTGCTGCACCCGTTCTGGGATAGCGATTCTCGGCGACTAAACGCGGTTTGTTGCCCTTATTTGTCATTTATTGCTCGAATTTTTTGTTCTATTTACGCCAAATTGATATCGAATGCGCGTAAAAAATTGTGAAAAAATATAGTAAAAAAGATTAAAAAATAATCATTTAAAAAATATAGATTAAAATATGTGCAAAATAGTAGATTTTTAACGCGAGTTTGCCTTGGATTTCTTCTCAGTCAGAAATTTCACGCCTTGGATAGAGCCACGGAACTTTGAGTAAGTCCAAGGAGGACGATGTGAAACTGATCATAGCAACAATTAAGCCTTATAAGTTGGATGAGGTTCGAGAAGCACTAACTGAAAAAGGTGTCAGAGGCATGATGGTGTCCGAAATCAAAGGTTTTGGTGCACAGTCTGGCCATACCGAGATTTATCGCGGCGCTGAATACACCGTAAATTTTGTTCCCAAAATTCGCATCGAATTGGTCGTCGAAGCGGCGCAAGCCGATGACGTTGTCAAAACAATCACCGATACGGCGCGCACTGGGAAAATTGGGGACGGAAAAATCTTTGTACTAGACGTAGAACAAACAATTCGTGTGCGAACCGGCGAAACCGGCGCGGACGCTATTTAGAAGGAATGAGACTATGAAAAAACTTAGCAATCGGATTTCAATTGCTGCGCTGGGACTGTTGGGGACCGCCAGCAGTGCAATCGCTCAGGACGTTGCCGTTTCTGTACCAACGGATAGTGTTTTCATTCTGAATTCACTGTTGTTCTTAATTGGCGGATTTTTGGTTTTCTGGATGGCTGCAGGCTTTGCCATGTTAGAGGCGGGATTGGTGCGCTCTAAAAACGTTACAATGCAATTGACCAAAAACATGGGTCTTTTCTCGTTAGCTGCGGTCTTCTACTACCTGATCGGATATAATTTGATGTATCCACTTGGTACCTGGTCTGTTGACGGCATTCTGTCAGGTGTCTTTGGAACAGCGGTACTTGAGGCGGTTGGCGTTGGTGCAGATGGCGTTGATGATTATGGTTATGCCGCTACTGGCTCTGACTTCTTTTTCCAGTTGATGTTCTGTGCGGCAACTGCATCGATAGTGTCAGGTACTTTGGCCGAGCGGATCAAACTATGGCCTTTTCTAATTTTTACCATCATCCTAACTGCTTTAATTTATCCAATCCAGGCAAGCTGGAAATGGGGCGGTGGTTTCCTTGATGCGATGGGGTTCCTTGATTTTGCGGGTTCGACTGTTGTGCACTCTGTTGGGGGCTGGGCAGCGTTGATGGGCGCAGTAATCCTTGGTCCACGAATCGGCAAATACGCTAAAGACGGTAGTGTGATCCCAATGCTAGGTTCAAACCTACCATTGGCTACGTTGGGTACATTCATCCTGTGGATGGGTTGGTTCGGTTTCAATGGTGGATCACAATTGGCGATGGGGTCGATTGGTGATGTCGCTGATATCTCACGTATTTTTGCAAACACAAATGCTGCAGCCGCGGGTGGTGCTATTGTCGCGCTGATCCTAACACAGATGCTGTACCGTAAGCCTGACCTAACCATGATCTTAAACGGAGCCTTAGCAGGCTTGGTTTCCATTACGGCAGAACCCCTGACTCCATCATTGGGTGCGGCTACCTTAATTGGTGGCATCGGTGGCGTGATTGTTGTCTTTGCGGTTCCAATGTTGGATCGCATGAAGATCGACGATGTTGTGGGTGCGATCCCAGTCCACCTATTGGCAGGCATCTGGGGGACCTTGGCTGTTCCGTTGACGAATGGTGATGCAAGTTTCAGCGTTCAAATTACTTCGATCGTAATTGTTGGATTATTTGTGTGTGTCACCAGCGGCATCGCATGGTCGATCCTCAAGGCGGTTATGGGTATTCGCGTCAGTGAAGAGGATGAAATCAACGGTTTGGATACATCCGAATTGGGAATGGAGGCCTATCCAGACTTCACCAGAGGATAATTTTTTGCAAATGATGAAAGGGGGTGGCTCGCGCTTCCCTCTTTTTTTGCGTCATTTAAACATCGATTTAAGTGGAAGAGTATGAAACTGGTTTCTTCGTATTAAGATCGGATTTAAAGTGGAACATTCAAGATGTTCTCTGACTTTGATAAAGCGGGTGAGATGTGGGTTGAAACAGGTCATTGAAATTGCCGAAAGTGGTTTCGCAGTCATTTTCGAAACATGGGATGATACAGGAATTGCCCGCATGCATATCACATGGCAGTCAATTGGTGAGGCGAGCGATCCAGACGAAATCTGGAACGTTTAACGGCTATAGCAAACCGTCGTAAATTGGTTCCAGAGTTTGATCATCAAAGAGTGATGAAACAGATGTGCCGTTCCACGTATTCAAAATTGCTTGTGCGAAAATCGGTGCAGTCGGAAGGATACGGATGTTATGCGCACCTTTGACCGCTTCGGTTGGTTCAATTGAATCGGTTATGACCAATGATTTCATAACTGAATTTGTAACACGTTCGACCGCAGGGCCAGACATCACACCATGGGTGATATATGCATGAACCTCGCATGCGCCCGCTTCCATGAGTTCTTCAGCGGCCTTACATAGAGTACCTGCTGTATCGCACATGTCGTCAACGATGATGCATTTTTTGTCTGTCACATCGCCAATGACTGTCATACCCGCAACTTCGCCTGCCTTTTCGCGACGTTTGTCCACAATCGATAGGGGCGCACCAATGCGTTTGGCTAATTCACGCGCGCGCGCTACGCCGCCAACGTCGGGTGAGACAACCATCATATCGTCCATCGAATCCGCAAACTTACTTTGGATGTCCAATGCAAAAATCGGTGAGGCGTAAAGGTTATCAACGGGAATATCAAAGAAGCCTTGGATCTGTGTCGCATGCAAATCCATGGTCAGAACACGCTCGATGCCCGCCTCGACAATCATATTTGCGACCAGTTTTGCTGTGATGGGTGTGCGTGCTTTGGTGCGACGGTCTTGGCGTGCATAACCAAAATATGGAATGACGGCTGTGATGCGTGATGCGGATGAACGGCGCAGGGCATCGGCCATAATCAACAATTCCATGAGGTTGTCGTTCGCTGGGTTTGATGTTGGCTGAATAATATACATATCCTCGCCGCGCACATTTTCGAAGACTTCTACAAAGATTTCTTGATCATTGAATCGTTCAACACGTGCGTCTACCAAATCAATGGTTAATCCACGGTGCAAACTCATACGACGCGCTATAGCTTTTGCGAGTGGTAAGTTGGCGTTGCCGGCGATGAGTTTTGGTTCATTTGCTGCCATAGATTTCAGTCCCCAGGTGCGAAATGTTACAGATTCGTGACGTTGATATCGCTTAGCACGGCAATACCGTGAGGCAAAGCAAACAAAGGCGTGACTGCCTCAAAAGGATATCAAAATATGCCAAAAATCGACTATTTTTTCACACCCCTGTCTCCATATACCGATTTGGCGGGAGGCAATTTGGAAAATATCACGGAAAATGCGAGTGTCTCGATCCATTATCGTCCCCTAAATGTGATTTCCTTGTTTGAGCGCACAGGAGGTGTTGCATTGCCTGATCGGCATACGTCACGGCTTGACTACCGCGCACAGGATCTAACGCGCTGCGCAGCAATGTTGGATATGCCGTTTCATTTGAAACCTGCACATGTGCCAAACAATCCCGTACCTGCATCCTATGCAATCATTGCGGCGCAAAATGTGGGAAATGGTGAAGTAGGTGGATTGGTTCAGGGAATTTTGTGAGCCGCTTGGGCAGAGGAAAAGGACATTTCTGATGATGCGATTTTGCAAGACTTGCTAGCGGCCAATGGATTTGATCGCAGTCCTACGCTGACTGGAATTTAAATGGGGGGGAACATACACGCAAAACCTTGAGGACGCAGTGTTACATGGGGTTTTCGGTACTCCATTCTATGTGTTAGAGAAGGTCTCAAAATTCTGGGGTCAGGATCGACTTGCGGATCTTGAGGCTTATCTAACCAAAGGCTGATAAATTGACAAAAGATACACGCGCGGGATTGTCCATAAACCACATGGTTCTGGGCGATGGAAACGAACGCGCATTGATGATGCACTGTACTTTATCATCCGCGCGCGCCATGGCACCATTGGCAATGGCGTTTGAAAATCGCTTCACAGTGACTGCCTTTGACCTTCCGGGTCATGGTCAAAGCGCCAAATGGGATTTCAACGGCGATTTTCAGGATCGTGTAACAGAAATTGCCGAAAGTTTTATAGACGGGCCGATACATTTGATTGGGCATTCGTTTGGCGCGACCGTTGCTTTGCGACTGATGTCCAAGATGCCAAATCTTGTAAAATCAGCGGTTTTATTCGAACCAGTGTTTGTTGAAGCGGCCTTTCAGCGCAACCCAGCATTGCGTGCGTCGTATGAATTAGAGGCGCAAGGGTATGTTGAAGCAGTCAAAAACAATGATAAAGAGCGCACAACAATCGAATTTCTGAAAATGTGGGGCGACGGTACTCCATGGGAGGCGATCCCACTAAATTTACGCCAGTCGATGATTGATAAAATTGATGTTGTTGACGCGGGAACACCCGCGTTGCATCAGGATTTACATGGTTTGTTGGGCCCCACTGGTTTGATTAATTATACAGGCCCTGCATTGTGTATTCGTGGCGCGCGCAGCATTCCTATCATGCAGGATATCCATTCAGCATTGGTTGATTTGATGCCCCAAGCCAGTGATCGCGCAATTCAGACGGCGAGCCATATGGTGCCAATGACCCATCAGGCAGAATGCGTTAAACTGATGCAGGAATTTTATCAAAAATCAGGATTTTGATGCGCCGATTTTTGGTTCTGTCCCAGCCACGATGCGTGATATATTCGGACCGTGGCGGTAAAAAATTAACAGAGCCAATGCCGTGGCCAAGCCTGAAATTGTTGGGAACCCAAGGATTGCAGCCCAAATCGGTGCCAAAAGTGCTGCTACCAATGCCGACAACGATGAGATGCGAAGTGCGAATGCAGTGACAAGCCATGTCAAACATGCGGCAACGCCAACGGGCCATGCAATTGCAAGCAAGATTCCCAAAAACGTTGCAACGCCCTTGCCACCCTTAAATTGGAGCCAAATTGGAAAACAGTGACCAGCGAATGCAGCCAGCGCAGCGAGTTGAGCAGCATCTGGTGCAGCAAATGTCATAGCAATCAAAACGGCGACGACACCTTTTCCACCATCAAGGATAAGGGTGGCCGCCGCTGCGAATTTGTTTCCCGTGCGCAAAACATTTGTGGCCCCAATGTTACCCGACCCAATTTTACGCAGATCGCCAAGTCCCATAATGCCTGAGATCAAAACTCCAAAAGGGATAGAGCCAAGTAGATATCCTATCACGCCCCATTGCGCCATGATCGTGAAGTATGAGGTGAATTCAGGTAGGATGCTCATGCGCGGTAAACCTCTGTTCCGCCGACGAACGTGCGCAACACTTTGCCCTGCAAACGTGCCCCATCAAATGGGGTATTCTTTGATTTCGAATGCAGGTTTTCACGGTTCAAAACATATGGCACATCTGCATCGAATAGCATCAAATCAGCAGGGGCACCGATGCTAATGCGCCCTGAATTCAGACCCAACCGCTTGGCTGGATTATATGACGCGGCCCTGAAAATGTGGTTCAACGACAAATGCCCTGAATGATACAGGCGCAGTACTGCAGGTAAAAATGTTTCCAGGCCAACGGCACCTGATGCCGCTGCCTCAAATGGAAGGCGTTTGCTTTCTTCGTCTTGAGGTGTGTGCTGCGAGGAAATGATGTCAATCAACCCTGTTGAAACAGCCTCCACCATCGCGATACGATCATCTTCACTGCGCAGAGGTGGTGTCATTTTGAAAAAGCTGCGGTAATCAGCGATGTCAAATTCATTCAATGTCAGGTGATGAATTGATGTTCCTGCGGTGATGTTTAGGCCGTTCTTCTTCGCACGCTCTAAGGCGGGCAGTGCGCGCTTAGTTGTAATTTGATCGGCGTGATATGCAGCACCTGTCATTTCGATCATAGAAATGTCACGGTCTAATCCCATGCGTTCGGCCATAGGCGACACATGGGGTAGTCCACGAAGGGATGCAAATTTTCCACTGGTGGCACCCCCACCGTCTGACAGGATGGGTTCTTGAGGGTGGGCAATGATCAATGCATCCAAGGATTGTGCATAAACCATCGCGCGCGCCAAAACCTTCGTATTTTGCACAACGCGATAGCCGTCAGAAAACGCCACTGCGCCCGCATCTTGCAGAAACTTGATCTCTGTCATTTCACGGCCCGCGCGCGCCTTGGTGAGGGCCGCGATGTGTAATACATTCACGGGTGTAACCTCGGCTGCGCGGCGACGTATGAATTCCAACGCTTCAGGTGTGTCAATCGTCGGATCCGTATCAGCCCGCGTAACGATTGTGGTGACACCACCTGCTGCTGCGGCCGCACCTGCGGTTTTATAGCTTTCTTTATGACGTTCACCCGGTTCGCAAACCTTAACACCGATATCAACAATGCCAGGCGCTAGGTATTTACCTGAACAATCAATCACCGTTTCTGCCTTACCTGAAGAATCGACGATTTTGCCGTCGCGAACCATCAGATCGTTGGTTGTGACTTCTTCAGCGGATGGATCGATGAGTTGAGCGTTTTTAAAGAGAATACTCATGCCATGACGCCCTTCTGATTTTGCATGTTGCGCGCCAATAGGTGCATTGCAGCCATGCGAACGCCAACGCCCATTTCGACCTGTTCTTGAATTACCGAACGGTTGATATCGTCGGCAATTTCGCCGTCGATTTCAACACCACGATTCATGGGTCCAGGATGCATCACGATTGCATCCGATTTTGCAAAACCCAGTTTTGCACGATCCAGACCGTAGCGATGATAGTATTCACGTTCAGACGGGATAAAGCCGCCATCCATACGCTCTTTCTGCAGGCGTAACATCATCACAACATCAACGTCACGCAGGCCCTCTTCCATATCGTGGTAAACCTCAACGCCCAATTCGGCAACATCAGGTGGCATAAGCGTGGCTGGCCCAACCAGTCGCACACGGTTTTCCATTTTCCCTAACAGGATCAAGTTTGAACGCGCTACGCGCGAATGAACGATGTCGCCACAAATGGCGATATTCAAACGATGCAGACGTCCCTTTGCACGCATAATTGTCAGCGCATCCAAAAGGGCCTGCGTGGGGTGTTCATGTCGCCCGTCACCCGCATTTAAAACTGCGCAATTCACTTTTTGAGCAAGAAGATCAACCGCCCCAGATTGGGGGTGGCGCACTACAAGCAAATCGGGATGCATGGCGTTTAATGTCAACGCTGTATCAATCAGGGTTTCACCCTTTTTAATGGAACTGGCCTGCATGGCCATATTCATCACTACCGCGCCCAGCCGTTTCCCGGCCAGTTCAAAACTAGCCTGCGTGCGAGTAGAGTTTTCAAAAAACATATTGATTTGCGTTAATCCACCAAGCGTCGGATCAGGTCGCTCAGACTTGCGGTTTTGCTCTACATACGCGTTTGCAAGATCTAATATCTCTGTGATGGCCTCTTGTCTTAGCGGCTCAATCCCCAAGAGGTGTTGACTGGTAAAGCTCATGTTCGCCCTCACATTTGGTAGTTGGGCTTTACACATAAGCGCGATTTGGCACAAGGGGTGCTTTTCCTTTCGATATGGCCAAGCTAGTTTACTCACATGGAATCGCAGTTGGATTGGCATCAGGCCAAGGCATTACTTGAATGGCAAATTGAACTAGGCGCTACCGAGGCGATCTTGGATGCGCCTGTGAATAGGTTTGAATTGACCGACAAGGCACCTGCAAGGGAACCAGAAAAAGCGAAAAAGCAAACACCTGCCCCACGTGACGAAGAGGTTGATCCCGTTGCGGTTGCCGAAATTGCAGCAGCTGAGGCGCAAGATTTAGTCGGTTTGAAACAGGCAATGGCACAGTTTGAACATTGTCAGTTGAAACGTGGTGCACGGCAATTGGTGTTTGCCGATGGAAACCCAGATGCTAAAATCATGATTGTTGGGGAAGGCCCCGGACGCGACGAAGATATGGAAGGGCGTCCCTTTGTCGGTCGTGCTGGACAATTATTGGATCGGATGTTTGCGGCGATTGGATTGTCACGTACGGCTGATGATGCGGATACCGGAATTTATATTACCAATGTTGTGCCATGGCGTCCGCCGCAAAACCGCGACCCAAGCCCTATTGAGATTGATATGATGCTTCCATTCTTACGTCGGCATATTGCGCTGGCAAAGCCTGAAATCATTGTTGCGATGGGCAACATTTCCTGTCAGGCATTATTGGGAAAACGCGGTGTCACAAAACTTCGGGGTCAATGGGCATCAGGAAGTGGTGTTGACGTCATGCCCATGTTGCATCCCGCATATTTATTACGCAATCCCTTGGCCAAACGTGAAGCATGGCAGGATTTGCAAGCCGTTCAAAAGAGGATCAGATAAACCCGTGTCACGAATTGATGAAAGCAAAGAGTTCATTGCAACGCGCATCGCCGTTTTAACCGTGTCAGACACGCGGCAATTAGACGAAGATAGGTCTGGTCAAACCTTGGTGGATCGCTTGGAACGCGCTGGGCACACTTTGGTTGATCGCAAAATCATTGCGGATGAACGTGATCAAATTGGAGAACAACTGCGCGATTGGGTTGCAGATCCAAATGTTGATGTCGTGATTTCCACAGGAGGCACCGGCCTAACTGGGCGTGATGTGACGGTTGAGGCGCACCGGGATGTTTATGAAAAAGAGATTGATGCATTCGGCACTGTATTCACAATCGTTAGCATGCAAAAAATTGGCACGTCGGCCATTCAATCGCGCGCAACGGCGGGCGTGGCAGGGGGCACGTATCTATTTGCATTGCCTGGATCGCCCGGTGCCTGTCGTGATGCCTGGGACGAAATTTTGGAAAAACAATTAGATTTCCGTCATCGCCCCTGTAACTTTGTCGAAATTATGCCGCGGTTGGATGAACATTTGCGACGGAAATAGTTTGTGGAACGTTCAACTTTTATATGCATGTGACAAACTGATCTTTACAACTATTTCATGCGTAAGAACTAATATTACACTAAAGGACTAAATCTATGCGCTTTCTTCGTCAGGCTTTAATTGGGCTGGTTCTGATGTCCATGGCTTTGGGTCTTTTGGGATATGCGGCTTATCTGGGATATGAAACCTATAAAGAGGTGCAATCGCGTGAAGTTCGGGCTCCCCAAGCGCGAGAGCGTGTTTTTACCGTCAACGTGCGGTCCGCAGAGCCGCAAACTATTACACCGTATTTGACTGCGTTTGGCGAAGTCCAAAGCCACCGCACTTTGGACTTGCGGATGGCTGCGGGTGGTCAAATTGTGGAAATTTCTCCAAACTTCGCAGAAGGTGGTGTGGTGAAACAGGGCGAAGTTTTGATCCGACTTGATGATGCCGATGCGCAATCTGCGCTCTTGCGCACAGAATCCGATCTAAGTGATGCGAAATTAGAAATCATCGAAGCCGAGCGCGCAATCACGCTGGCCAAGGATGAATTGGCAGCCGCGGTTGAGCAAGAAGCACTGCGAAGTGCCGCCCTATTACGTCAAAAAGATTTGCAGCAACGGGGTGTGGGCACCACAGCCTCTGTTGAGGCCGCAGAGCTTGCCTTGTCTTCGGCAAAACAGTCCGTTTTGTCGCGCCGTAGTGGTTTGGATCAATCAAATGCCCGATTTAATCAGGCAAAGACACGGCTGGCCCGTGCTGAATTGGCAAATAAAGATGCAATGCGGCATCTGAATGATACGGTCATGCGAGCGGAATTTCCAGGGGTCCTAAGCGGTGTCAGTTTGGTGCAAGGCGGTCTGATCAGCGCAAATGAACGTGTCGGTCAGTTGATTGACCCAAACGCACTTGAGGTCGCATTTCGCGTATCCACCCAGCAATATGCGCGCCTGTTGAATGAGGATGGGACCCTGATTGCAGCACCAGCTGACGTATCGTTGTATGCAATCGGTGGATCCGTGACATCCAAGGCCGTGTTGTCGCGCGACAGTGGATCGGTGGCCGATGGTCAGACAGGACGTTTATTATTTGCAAGATTGGATAACGCGATCGGCCTGAAACCGGGTGATTTTGTATCTGTAAAAGTCGAAGAACCTGCATTGCGTTTTGTTGTTGAATTGCCCGCGACTGCATTGAACGCTCAAAACGAATTGCTTGCCGTAGGCGAGGGCGATCGGCTTGAGACAATCAACGTCACTTTGATGCGACGTCAGGGGAATAACGTTCTGGTACGATCCCGCGATTTGCCAGGTCGGGACATTGTTACCCAGCAAACGCCACTTTTGGGTAAAGGCATCAAGGTCAAAGTCCTGCGTGAGGGTGGTTCGATGGAACCTGAAGCGCCCAAAATGGTCAAACTGACAAAAGAAAAGCAGGAAGAATTGATCAAGCGGGTAGAAGGTAACCAATGGATACCAGCAAAACCCAAAGAGCGATTGTTAAACCAACTTCGGACTGGCGAAATCAAAGAAGAAACCTTGAAACGACTTGAAAGCAGAGGAGGCGGCTAATGGTACGCGATCTACCTCAGAGTGCAGGCGGCATCCTTTCTTATTTCACGCGCCACAAGACGCTTGCTAACTTATTATTAGTTGTTCTTCTTTTGGCAGGTGCTGTGGCGCTTCCAAAAATGCGTGCGCAATTCTTTCCCGATGTTGTGGTTGACTCTATCAATATCTCGGTTGCTTGGAATGGCGCGGGTGCAGAGGACGTTGATCAAGGCATTGTAAAGGTTCTTGAACCTGCCTTATTGGCGGTTGAAGGCGTGTCCGGTGCTAGCAGCCGATCGACAGAAGGACGCGCGCGTATTTCGTTAGAATTCGATCCTGATTGGGATATGTCGCGTGCGAATGCAGATGTTGAAACGGCACTTGATGGCATTTCAACACTTCCTGATGACGCAGAAGACCCTGTCATTTTACGCGGCAGTTGGAGTGATAGCGTCACTGAAGTTGTGATTTCAGGCCCTATTGGCGTCACACAATTGGGTCTGATCGCGGATGAATTTGCGCTTCGATTGTTCAACGCAGGCGTTACCAAAACGTCGATCCAAGGCATTGCCGCGCCGCAGGTTGTGATCGAAGTGCCGACAGCTAAGCTGGTTGCAGAAGACATAACGATGCTTCAAATCGCCAATGCCATTGCAGAGGAAGTCAGCGCAGATCCCGCAGGTGACGTATCGGGATCAAACATGCGGGTGCGGACAGGCGTTGAAAAACGCTCTGCCGAGGATATTGCAGGCATCGTGCTACGTTCAAATGGGGACGGATCCAAACTAACAATCGGTGATTTTGCGTTGCTGCGTGAAGAAGGGATCGATCGACTGCGCAGTTTTTATGTGGGCGATAATCAGGCGATTACATTGCGTGTAGATCGATCTGCGGCGGGGGATGCCATTGCCATCCAAGAAGTGGTCGAAGAAGAGGCCGCGAAACTGGAACGCACCTTGCCGCAGGGGACAACAATTGAATTGATCCGAACGCGGGCGGATGCGATTTCTGGACGTCTGAACCTGCTGTTGAAAAACGGTGCGACAGGCCTGCTTTTGGTGGTTGTGTTGTTGTTTTTGTTCCTAAATGCCAAAACGGCGTTTTGGGTCGCGGCGGGCATTCCCACTGCCATGTTCACGGCGATTGCGCTTATGTATGTCGGCGGCATCACATTCAATATGATTTCGCTGTTCGCGTTGATCCTTACGCTGGGCATTATTGTCGATGACGCCATTGTTGTAGGCGAACATGCCGATTTCCGCGCGCGTCGCGGTTTGCCACCTATGTTGGCCGCTGAAACCGCGGCAAAACGCATGGCGCTGCCCGTCTTTGCCGCGTCATTAACAACAATCATTGCCTTCTTTGGCCTAACTGCAATTAGCGGTCGGTTTGGAAGTTTGATCGCTGATATCCCTTTCACTGTAATCGCAGTCTTAGTTGCGTCCTTGGTTGAATGTTTTCTAATCCTTCCAAATCACATGGCGCATTCGATTTCCGTGGGTGATGGTGTGAAATGGTATGACCTGCCTAGTCATTATTTTAATAAAGGCTTCCGTTGGTTCCGTGATTCAATTTTCCGCCGTTTCATCCGTCTGGTGATTACGATGAGGTACGTCATGTTGTCGGGTGCTATCGCGTTATTGATTTCGCAAATCGTGATGATTTGGAGTGGGGCAGTATCATGGCGCTTCATCAATTTCCCCGAACAATCTTCGGTCACTGGCAACTTTGCGATGGTGAATTCAGCCAGCCGTGCAGACACCATGGCGATGATGAAATTATTGCAAGAAAGCGTTGATGAGGTTGCCGCATCCTACGAAAAGGAACATGGCAAAAGCCCGATTGATTATGTTCTGACACAGGTTGGTGGCAACACAGGTCGAGGATTGTCAGGGGTTGAAAACAAATCAACGGATCTATTGGGCGGGATCAACATAGAATTGATTGATGCGGATTTGCGCCCCTATTCCAGTTTTGCCTTTGTCGCGGACTTGCAGGACCAGTTAAAGCGCCATCCGCTGTTGGAAACATTTTCATTCCGCAGCTGGCGCGGTGGGCCCGGCGGCGACTCATTAGATGTTCAGTTCTACGGCAAAGACGCCGAAACCCTGAAAGCAGCGGCAGAGGATTTGAAAACCGCTGTCGCACGGTTTCCAATCGTTTCCGCGGTTGAGGATGATATGTCCTATGACAAAGAGGAGATGATCCTGGAACTGACGCCGCAGGGCCAAGTGTTGGGCTTTACCATTGATGGGTTGGGTGCCGTTTTGCGTGGACGACTAAACGGGATTGAAGCGGCCACATACCCCTTGGGCACACGCAGTGCGGAATTGCGTGTCGAATTACCAGAAGATGAACTATCTGCAGATTTCATTGAACGCATGCAGTTGCGTTCCCCGCAGGGCGAATATGTCCCATTGGCCGATATTGTCAGCGTCGAATTGAAAAGTGGATTTTCAACCGTGCGGCGGGAAAATGGGATACGTTTGATCTCGGTAACAGGTGACATTTCCGAAGATGACCCCGTTGCCGCGAACGCAGTGCTTGAAGCATTGGAAAATGAAATTCTGCCTGAGATCGCATCAGAACGTCAGGTGGAATGGCGCCTAGCAGGTTTGGCTGAGGAAGAGGACCAGTTTCGAACAGATGCACGAACGGGCCTGATCCTGTGTTTGACGGGCATTTATCTGGTACTTACATGGATTTTCGCCAGCTGGACGCGACCAATAATCGTTATGGCTATTATTCCGTTTGGTTTGATTGGAACGATTTGGGGGCACTATATTTGGGATATCCCAATGTCGATGTTCACTGTGATCGGCCTTTTGGGGATGACGGGGATTATTATCAATGACTCGATCGTTTTGATTACCACAATTGACGAATATGCCGAGGATCGTGGGATTATTCCGTCGCTGATCGATGCGACGGTTGATCGGTTCCGACCCGTTTTGTTGACGACGCTGACCACTGTTCTGGGGCTTGCACCTTTGCTTTATGAACGCTCAACACAGGCGCAATTTTTGAAGCCTACTGTTGTTACATTGGTCTATGGGTTGGGATTTGGCATGGTTTTGGTTTTGATTGTCGTACCCTCACTGATTGCCATTCAGCAGGATGTGATGCGGTATCGTGTTTCCCTGAAACGCGCGCTGTCGTCACGTAACTCTGGGGTTCGCATCGCGTTCATTGCGGCGGTTGGTGCTATCCTTGCTTGGTTTGCTGCGACGATGGGTGTTTACATTGTGACAGGGTATTTTATCAGCTTTATTGGCGCGGTCCTTAATATGACTCCATCAATTGGGTTGGCATTTGTGACGTTTATTGCTGGGGCGCTTGTGGTTATTGTGACCCTGTTTGTGGCTTCGCACGTGACGCATGCGCGGCGACGTATAAGGGGCGCTTAATCGCATCCTTTGTGTTGTGCCCAAACACCGTCGCTTAGCAAATTGATGATAAAACGGTCGCGCGCCAGTGCGATTGTTGTGTCAACTAAAACGTCGGCTTGCATCTGAAACCTTGCATCCTTTCGCGATGTTAATCCATTATTGACCCAAACATTTGCAGATGGGTATTCCACAATAATCCGAGTGTTTGGGTTAAGGTTTTCAGTCCGCGCTGATATGGCGACTAGAAAACCGTTGGGGTCTGCTGATAAATCACAGGTTAATTCTTGAACCCCCAAATCATCCACGCTCCATGGACCATTCGCCAATGACGCCATCAACGCGGATGGGCGCGAATTTGCCTCCGCTAGAATGTCTTGGGACAGTATAAATGACGTTGGAATGCAGATATCCTCGCATACGCCGATGTCCGCAGATAGCGAAATTTGAATATCCTGATCTGCCACCTTTGGGGATATCAACAATGGCAAAACGACCGATTTTTCGTATCCAATCGTGGCAAATGCATCGTTGCCAAAAATGTTCGGTGCGGGCCATTCGATTGAAATATTTTCCACGTTTTGGCTTGCGGAAAAATCAAACTGCGGAGGAAAACCCGACGCACCGGGGCTGCGCCAATATGTTTTCCACCCGTCCTCTAATTCCAACACCAAACCGGCAACGCGTATCCCGTCGTTTGCGATCCAACCTGGCAGGATTGCAGCTGACTTTAGCCCATCCGCAAACGCAGGTGTGACGATAGCGGCACCTATAAGCATGGATCGTAAGAAACGTGTAAGCATGTTTCTTTGTGCGAAAAAAATACTAACTTGCCAAGTCACAATTTGGGGATAGGCTAGAGATCAGGAGTGAACGAAATGAAAACCGATCCCAGTTCCTCAAAGAGCCGATCTTTGTCGGGGCAATTTCTGATTGCGATGCCTGGAATGGGGGATTCGCGGTTTGACAAATCACTTATTTTTATTTGCGATCATAGTGATGAGGGCGCAATGGGTTTGATTGTAAACAAGCCCATCATCGAAATCGATTTCGCTAAGATTTGTGATTTTTTGGATATAGAATGCCCACAAGAAAGAGATGTCCCAGTTCTGTATGGAGGACCTGTTGATACCCAAAGAGGGTTGGTTTTACATTCTCCTGAATTTCAGACGGCCAAATCAAACGAATTATTCACCAGTGCTTATAGCCTAACAGGTACGCGCGACATGATTGAGGCAATGGCCCAAGGTGTAGGGCCAAAATCCGCCTTTCTAGCAATGGGATATGCGGGTTGGGGTGCGGGACAGTTGGAACAAGAGCTTAAACAAAACGCCTGGCTTACTGGGACGTGCGATCATGATCTGATTTTTGGGGAAGATCATGAAGTGAAATGGGAAATGGCCCTGATGCAGGCAGGCGTTGATCCGCGATTATTGACGCCTCCGGTTGGGCACGCCTAGTTCCTAGGCGCGGCGGCACGTTTCAATCGATCATTAATTGCTATACCAAGACCATGATTGGGAATGGGGGCGATGGCAATTTTTGTGCCCTGACGCGTGTCCAGTTTATGAAGCATCGAAAACAGGTTTGCCGTTGCTTCGCGCAAATCGGCAGAGGGAGATAGATTTAAATCGCCCACTATTTCGCCAAAACCCAGCGATTTTTCATCGACTTTAAACTTCGTTGCATTTAAGCGAACGGATGCATTTGGGGCATAGTGGGAGGTGAGTTGTCCTGGTGCTGTAATAACGTCCGCATCCGTTAACGTTTTGATGCCGGTTCCAAGCACCGCTTGAATTTGTTCAATTATGATGTTCCCGGGCCGTAATATCACGGGCTCATCCAATAGACTGATGATTGTGGATTCAACACCCATCTCACAAGGGCCACCATCAATCACTGCATCAATGCGCCCATCCAGTCCTGCAAGGACATGGTCTAGCGTTGTTGGGCTGATCCGACCAGATGGGTTAGCCGAAGGGGCGGCAACGGGACGCGCCAATTTGGACAACAGCGCACGCGCAACTGGATGTGAAGGCACGCGAATGGCAACCGATGGCAAACCTGCGCGCGCGAGTTGCGAAATTGCACAATCCTGTTTTGCAGGTAGTACCAACGTCATCGGACCGGGCCAAAAGGCGTTGGATAATTTTTTTGCCACGTCTGTCCATTCAACGTAATCACGTGCCATGTCGGATGATGCCATATGACTAATTAGAGGATTGAAACTTGGCCGGCCCTTGGCTTCATAAATTTTTGCAACGGCTTGATCGCATAGAGCATCTGCCCCCAACCCATAAACCGTTTCGGTTGGCATCGCCACAAGTCCACCGTCCGCCAAAATCTGTGCGGCCTGTTCGATGTCGTGATGCATGGATCCAAACTGTTTGGTTTTCATGGTATGACGCTGCGTTTAGGTTGCTCGATCTATTAGCTGCATCTTATCCATATGACCAGCCCACAGACCATAATGAGGTTGATAAGATGCCGTTTCGCGCACCCGTTGCTGAATACGAATTTATGCTCCGTCATGTCGTTGATTATGACAAAGTCGCCGCAACTACAAAGTTCCAAGACGCAGGTTTAGATGTTGTTGATGCGATCCTGAACGAGGCTGGAAAAATGTGTAACGAGGTCATGGCACCTGTTCAGCGCAATGGGGATTTGCATCCGGCTGTGTTGGAAAATGGTGTTGTACGCACATCCCCTGGATTTGCAGAAGCCTACGGTGCGATTGCAAAGGGTGGATGGATTTCAACCTCGGCTGATCCTGAATACGGTGGTATGGGACTTCCGATGACTGTCACGACAGCGGTCAACGAAATGATGTCAGCTGCGTGTTTGTCCCTTCAACTGGCGCCGTTGATGACCCAAGGCCAGATTGAAGCGCTCGAGGCGCATGCCGATGATAAGATAAAAGCACTTTATTTGCCCAAACTGATTTCAGGTGAGTGGAGCGGTACGATGAATCTGACCGAACCGCAGGCTGGTTCAGATGTTGGCGCGCTCAGCTCAAAAGCGGTAAATAATGGTGATGGAACCTACGCGATCACGGGCCAAAAGATTTACATTTCGTGGGGGGATAACGATTTCACAGAAAACGTATGTCACCTAGTTCTCGCACGCTTGCCTGATGGTCCCAAGGGGACCAAGGGGATTTCACTGTTCCTAGTGCCCAAACGTATCCCTGATGCGGATGGCAAACCAGGTGTCGCGAATACGTTAAAGGTTGTAAGCCTCGAACATAAGACGGGCCTACATGGATCCCCAACAGCGGTCATGCAATATGACAGCGCAACGGGGTGGTTGATCGGCGGACCGCATGACGGCATGCGCGCGATGTTTACGATGATGAACAATGCACGTTTGGGTGTTGGTGGACAAGGCATTGGCGCGGCCGAAGGCGCGTTTCAACACGCCTATGCCTATGCGGAGGGGCGTAAACAGGGACGCAGCCCGATTGCCAATGGCACGGGTACGATACTGGACCATGCTGATGTGCGCCGCATGCTGGCCACGATGAAAGCGGAAATTTTCGCGGCCCGTGCAATTGCATTGGCCACTGCTGCAGCGATTGATTTGGGGCACGCCACAGGCTCTGACGAATGGTCTGCGCGGGCTGCCTTTTTGACGCCCATTACCAAGGCTTTTGGAACAGATATCGGGAATGAGGTCGCTCATATCGGCGTTCAGGTGCATGGTGGCATGGGATATGTCGAAGAAACCGGTGCTGCGCAATACGCCCGCGATGTGCGTGTAACCGCGATTTATGAGGGCACCAATGGCATCCAAGCAATGGATTTGGTTGCAAGGAAATTGATGGATGGGGGCGATGCTGCCTATGCGCTTTTGGATGAAATGCAGGCCCACATCGAAGCCGCGCGTGATCCACTGTCTGAACTCGCAGAACCCGTCTGGCAGTCATTGGAAAGTCTACGCGAAGCAACCGATTGGATGCTGAAGCAATCAGATGTCAACAATCGGTTTGCAGGTGCGCAACCGTTCTTGCGTGCATGGGCGCGCGTTATGGGCGCCTATTTCCATCTGCGCGCCAGCCTTGCAGAGGGTGGTCAAGGTCCGCGCACGAAACTGGCACGGTTTTATATCGGGCGTTTGCTGCCTGAACATATTGGGTTCCTCAATGCTGCGCGGCAGGGGGCAGAGGACATTTATGCATTTTCACCCGAAGAATTGTTAGCAGGTTAATCATGGACGGCTCCCAACCCCTTGAATATCCTTGGCCTGAACCGCCCGAGTTTGGACGTGCCATTGAAATTGCACAGGGTATTTTGTGGATACGTCTGCCTCTGCCGATGGCGTTGGATCATGTAAATATATATGCGTTGGATGATGGGGATGGTTGGACCATTGTTGACACAGGTATGGGGTCGAACAAAACGCGGGGTTTATGGCGCGATTTGATGGCGCGCGAATTGGGTGACCGGCCGATCAAGCGTGTTATTTTAACACATCATCATCCAGATCATGTTGGATTGGCTGGATGGTTTAAATCCGAATTTGGCGCAGAAATATGGGCAACGCGAACAGCTTGGCTCATGGCGCGAATGCTTACTCTGGACGTGCAGGAATTACCGACATCTGAAACGCTGGAATTTTGGCGCAAGGCAGGTATGGACCCTAAGGAATTAGATAAACGTGCCAGGGGAAAACCATTTAATTTCGCTGATACTGTTCACCCAATCCCACTGGGGTTTCATCGCATGAAGGAGGGTGATGAAATCACCATGGGTGGTCGGATTTGGAATATTCGTATCGGTAATGGTCACGCGCCAGAGCATGCAACATTTTGGTGTCGCGACGATGACATCGTTATTTCGGGCGATCAGATCATATCGGCCATTAGCCCAAATTTAGGGGTCTATGCGACAGAACCAGAAGCGGATCCAGTTGGTGAATGGTTGGAAGCCTGTGAACGTTTGAACCAGTATTCAAAATCAACGCATTTGGTGCTGGCTGGGCACAAATTGCCGTTTTTGGGACTGCCGCACCGCATGCATCAGCTGATTGAAAATCATCATCTTGCATTGGATCGCTTGGTTGAATATATCAAGCAACCCAAATGCGCGACCGATTGCTTTCCTGCCCTTTTCAAACGTAAAATTGGTGAGGGAGAATACGGACTGGCATTGGTCGAGTCCGTTGCGCATCTCAACCACCTTTATTTGACGGGACGTGCAGAGCGCGTTTTGGACGAATGTGGCGCATATCAATATCGTGCAATTTAGGGTGGGACAAATCACTGCACCCAAAGCACGTGACACTTGAAATTGAATCAGCTAAATAGCGAAAGAAGCATGTAAGAGGGTCTAGAAAATGGCTGAACATAAACACGGTTCAATGGACACCAAAGTCCAAGAAGAAACATTCAATGGCTTTATCAGCTGGACAGTAAAAGTTTCGCTTCTTAGCATCGGTATCCTTGTCTTTATGGCATTGGTAAACAGCTAAAATACGTTTGGGGATGCGTTTTGTGGCGGTTGCGTTGGTGTCCTCACTGGCGCTGACTGGCTGAATAAAAGAAATTGCATATTACGCATCTGATATAATGGTGCGGAACCTGGCCTATGTTCATGACGGCTCCCCACGTATCTATCCCTACCCAATGGTAAATAATGAACGCGGTGTAGGAGCGCACTCTGCTTTAGTGATAAATGCATCGCAACGTATTATTTTTGATCCAGCAGGAACCATTAAACATGACGTTTTCATTGAGCAGGATGAAGTACTCTATGGTGCGACGCCCAGTGTGCTGGAATTTTGTACACGCGCGCATGCCAGCAAAATCC
>Ga0213864_10000069_pt1 | contig 42129 bp, 44 predicted proteins | sample PICome_5_FD_160078 | JGI IMG/M metagenome (GOLD analysis project Ga0213864, IMG submission 160078) | Coastal seawater microbial communities near Pivers Island, North Carolina, United States - PICO247 | ecosystem: Environmental > Aquatic > Marine > Coastal | place: USA: North Carolina... | reverse complement strand
CTAAAGTAAACTTTAATGTTAGGAACAAACATACCACCTTTCAATCCGGTTACAAAGAAAGTTTGTGCTATAGGATCTGCTCTACCGCAGTTTTCATCAATAAAAAAGTCTCCATATTCCAAATTTATATCAAAGTCGTAATTAATTGTTCCTGATGCTATTGTAGCACCTACTTGTGCAGCAGTTGTTGCTTTAGTTGTTAAATTAGGATCTGTTGAAGCATTGCTTAATGTAGCTATATATGGATCATATCCTTTATCTTGGGATATTAACAGTTCAATAATAGATTCAGTTGCTCCTTCAGTGTCCGTATCAAAATCACCTTGGTGATCGAATCTTTGACCCTGAGTTTGATCTACAAATGTAGTAAGGACGTCTGCATCAAATCTTGCCACAATTGTATTTTGAGACCCTGACAATGCGTGTTCTAAAGTAACTGAGTCGTGAACAATTACATCGACTACAGCCGCTTCTTCTTTTACACAAATACCTAGCGTAGAATTGTAATAATACCCTTCTTCACATATAGGATCTGCTGCAGGCACACAACTTGCATCTTGCACCGTAACAGTATAAGTGTCCGATGAGTTGCCCCCTCTTTGCCAAGTTTGTGTTGCTGTTCCGTCAGCAGGAGTATTACATACAGTGGATACTAAAATATCAGGAGGGGTTGGTTCAAAAGTTTCCGAAACTTTAGTTCTATCATATACTGTTGTTTTAACACCCGGAGTTGAAGAGATAGATGCTTCTCCTCCCTCATAAAAAGTTTTTGAATCAAATAGTGCGATTGCTCCTACAGCAGGAGGACACCATTTAGTTGTTGTGTATGTAGTTTGTAAAATTTTCTTCTGTCCATTAGCTGAAAATATAGCCGATGCACCTGAAGTAATAGAATCAAAGTGATTAGAATCTGTAACTGTAACAGTGTGATTGCCACATTCAAATTCACCTTCACCGATTGCAAACTCAAAAACACCCCTACCTTGATCGTTAGTAGTTACTGTAGTTTTTTTGATTGAACCCATTGCAACATCATGTTCTGCTTCTGGCATCAACCCTTCTACTTGACCTTTTATCAACTGAGGTCTTATAAAAGTAGCAGCTATTATTTTCAAAACATCTTCTGATTCAACAGTTGTCTCTTCGGGGTAGTTATCAAAAACCAAAGAAGAAGTACCGGTCCTCTCAGCAGTTACTTCAGTGATTGCTGAGATAGTAGTCGTTTCTGTAGCAGTCCATGAATCTTGATACCAATTTTCATAAACAATTTTATTCACACCACCATCTACTTGTTCTGTTTCGGTAACCTGTGTTGTTGCTACTTTGCCTCCGTATGTTGTAATAGACTCAGTAGTCTCGTTACCCTCTTTCACAACATCAGTAGATACTATTTCCCAAGAACCCCATGTGTCAACCCAGTTTCCGCAAACATCTAAGTTATCCCAATCACCTAAAATATTAATATAAGCAGGTTCTGCGTAATCTAAATCATACCAAGAATCTTCTTCAGGTATCAAATTTAGTGTACCATTATATGGGCCGGGCGGTGGCGGTGGCACCGGGTCAGGGTTTACTTGCTGTGTTACACTGGTATCGTTAATTGTAACATTTCTAGTTAATGATCCTGTACTGTTAGCTGCACTGTCTGTCGATGCAAGAGTAAGAGTTGCTGTTTCTTCTCCTTCTGTTGTTATATCATTTGCCAGTGTTATTGATACAGAAGCAGCGTTACTAGTAATTGTAAAATTGCCTGTCAAAGATCCAGAAGATATATCGTCTGCATCAATACCTGTTATAGTATAACCAACGGTTGTACCATCAGTTATGTTTTGTGTGCTTAGTGTCCAAATTACTGTATCACCTTCGTTTGCTTCCAACGGAGCATTTAAATAGTCATAAGAAGGAACTGCAACAGGAGTTGGACTCGGAGCAGGAGGAGGCGCTGGTGCAGTTTGAGAAGTGTCAACAATAATAACACTAGTTGCTCTACTTTCTGTAGCATTTCCTAAACTGTCTGTAGCGGCTAAGGTAAAGGTAAAGGTTTCATTACCTTCTGTTGTTTCGTCCTCAGTAGTTACAAAAGTTATCGAAGCATCTCCAACGCTATCTACAGTTAAAGTTCCTGTCAACGCAACTCCACCAATATCAGCACTTGCAACACCTGTTATTGTGTAATCTACTGTAGCTCCGGGTGTTACGTTTCTAGTTTCTAGGTAGATAGTAAATGAATCACCCTCATTAACCTGTTGAACCGATCTCCTCAATCTAAAAATAGGAGCCGCTGGAACAGGTGGTGGTATTGGTTCAGGTGGAGGAGTGATTATAGGAGTTATACAATCTTCATTTAATCTGCTAATAATAGCAGTTGCTGCAATTTCAGATGCAGTTTGACCTGTAGCATTTGGAGCAGCAGGATCTGCATACAATAGTTCGCCTACAAGATTTCTTACACTACTGGCCTGCATTTGTTTTGTGTAAACAGCTTCATGGTATTTTAAGTGAAACATTGTTCCTGTTTGACCGACTGAAGTTCCAACAGCCGTAGCAGGTTCCCACTCAACAATACTGTGGTCAAAAGCTGCTCTCAATTGTCTTTTCTCAGTATCTATGGAACATGAACCTGATGATAGAGGAACATTAATTGTACCAAAACCTTTAAAGGCATCAATCATCAAACCATTTTTGAATCTGTCTACACCTGAGTTATCGTATATTGCTTGATTTTTTGTTTGATTTTCTAAATTACTTAGAGCCGTGTAGTATTCTAAGTTTTGTATTCTCTTTTCTAAACCACCTATGTCACGCATAGTATAACGTCTTGTTCTAACTTGCTCAATCTCAACAGTCAAATCTCTTCTATTGTAATATCTACCTGCCGAAGGAGACAGGCAAGGATAAGGAGGCATAACACCTTTTGCAAGAACAAGTGAATTTTTAGGTGATACCGGAAGTTTAGGAATGTCTTTCGGCTTGTCTAGTTCAACACGCAGTCTGCCATCTTCAGCAACATATACTTTATATCCTTGTGCTAAATAGTATTCTAAATCCGTAGTCAGATTATTTACTGGAGATGGGTTAGTTAGTCCATTTGAAGGTCTGTCTATAGTTTCTGTATTACTTGGATTTTCACTTGCACTACCCAATGTTCCTGTAGTAGTAGCAGTGTTAGTCATGTAAGGTCTAAAGTCTACAGCATTTCTAAGATCATATACTGCATTTCTAGATGAAGTATACAACGGTATTTCTTCAGTTTTTATTCCTGTTGCGCCTGTGTCATCGACAGGATATGAATCTTTAACTGCAAAAGTTGGACCGTTTACAGAGCGTGAGAAAAAATCAACCTTGACGGCTAAATATCTATCTGTAGTTAAATCTAGTGTACTGCTTGCCTTTTTCTTTATGTGTGCTAACCCATAAAAATTATCACGTTGCCCTTTGTCGAGAACAAAATCTCCAGTTACATTTTTTGCATTTGTAGTATAATCTGAGTTACTAGTTGCTGTGATTGAAACAATACGAAAAACGTCAGAAACACCTAGACAATATCTACCACTAGCTGTGCCTTCTGTGTTTGTTACTGCATCTATTTTAACAAACTTGTTTTCTTCTAGTGTTTTTGCAATAGGTGTAACATCAGCATACTGTACATTGACATATACTCTAACGCCTCTAGAAGAAGCTGCAATAGAACCACCCAAATCAATTGTTAGGGAAGTTGTACTGTTCTGTGTTACGGTCACATTACTGTCAGTTAAATCAATGTGTTCACCGTCTGTATATGTACTAGCCGCAGTAAAAGTATCAGTAGCGACTGCGTTTATATTCGCAGTTATTTGTGCATCAGTCAATGTACCATTACCAAAAGTAAATGTTTGACCTGTTTGTAGTAAACTTGAGTCCAGTGTAATAACACCTGCAGCAGAAGCTGTAGTGTCAAATTCTTTTTGGTATATAAAGGTATAATCGTATGTTGCGCTCGGAGCAAATGTTTTAAGGTGTGCGTAAGGCAAAGTCCAAACTAATTTATTGTTATTTGGTTCTTTCAGTACAGCAACACTGCTTTCTAATACTGCATCAGCAATACCTTTAGCATTGTCATTTTCATATACAATGCTTCTAACGTCAGCAAAAACGCCTGCTTGCATTTTAATATCATAAAGATACAATTTGTACTGACAGGCAGCAGCACCTTGTGTGCCTGTTTTATACACTAAATGTCTAAATTTAGCTCTACCAATTAGTGTTCCTGATACTGAAGTTGCTGAGTACGTACCTCCAGTTACAGCATTTTGTGCTGTTCCGTAAAGATCTACAATACCATCACCAGAAGAACCATCACCACCATCAATGTCCCACGCACCACACAATTCATCTAATACAATATAGTTACCATATGCTGTAGATTGTGTTACATCTTCTACCGTTGTGGTTGCAGTCGGTTTATCTGTTCTTATTAAAGTGTTAGCTTTTATTTCAATAGGATAACCCATATGGTTTGCTCTACCTGGGCTAACAACAAAATTAATCTTAGTAGAAACTCCGCCTTCAGTAGCTCCCCTATGACCGTTATTTACACCGTCGTTTAGATCTTCAATAGCAGTAACGTGCATACCTGCAATATTATAACTTCCATTTGCATCATAAGCACGTTTTGCAATTAGATCACCGAGTTCCCTTAAAGGATTTTCTCTAATTCTTGATCTTACAATTTTTCTATTTTCAAATATTGCATATTGAAAAAAGTTTTCTGGCAAGGTTGTAAGTTGATCGTAGGATCTAAGTGAAGCTACTAATTTAAGTCTATCTGCTCCCGGTGCATTATAGTTAAATGAACCAGATGCTGGATCTAAAAGAGATGAATCATCTGCAGATGTTTTTACTTCTTCAGTGACATAAAATCCTAATGTTTTTGTAGTGTTAAAAGTGTACGGATCAATATAAGCAGCTAAAGAGTTTGTTCTAATAAAAGTTCCTTTTACATATATGATACCCGGAGACAATTCTATTTTAGGAGCTGTTCCTTCATATCTATTTCTAGAACCAGGAGGATTTGTAGCATCAGATCCTGAAGTGTGTGTTACAAAAGTTTTTCCTCTGATATTTTTATTAGGAGAGCTAACTGTCAGAGTTTCAGCTTGTCCGAATATTTGTGCAGTTCCAGAATTTCTTTTAGTGTAAATAATATAGAGCGTTTTTAAATTGGGTGCATCTGAGATTAAACCGGTTTTAACTCCAATTACTTGAGCAGTAATACCTGTAGTTCCTCCAGTTAAAGTAGCTCCAACAAATCTATCTAACGCAGCGTTGTCAATTGTGTCTCCACTTGAATCGGTGTCCAAAACTTTGATATATTTTACTTTGGATATTCTTTCTTCACATCCGCTAACAACAGCTCCGTCTTTTAATGTAAAACTGCCTAGTTGCGATAATTGATCCGATAGGGCTGTTTGTAGCTGCGTAAGTTCTCTTGCCTGGACAGCAACCCCTGGTTTGAACAAAATTCTATTGTAGTTTTTGTCCCCATCAAAATCATCAAAATATGGAGAAGTATTTAAATTGAGAGCCATTTACTTTTTCCTAAAATGTTATCAAAGCCTTTATTGTTTCTACTTGATTCGCTTGCCTAGTTACACTAGCACGATTTTCTACATAAACAACATCACCTGTTTTTATAGCTATTTCTGGATTTGTCACACTATTTATACTAAGGGAAGACAATCCCTGAGTAGTATTTGTAAGTATGCTAGAATTACTTATAGTGGGTATAATAGGTATCAAATGAATTTGATATGTTCCGCTACCATCATCTGTCAATTGTGATACTCTAAACTCACCTCCACCATTTGTTGTTATAACATCATCTATTGCATAATCAGAATTGTCATTTACGTCAATTATAAAAGTAGCAGTTCCTGTTGTAGAAGTAAACAAATCACTGGAACTAGAATAACCATACTGTAGAAAATTTCTCACTAGTCCTATTTGCCTAAAATCATTGTTCAGAATTAAATCTGTATTGTCATCGTCTGACAATGACACTGCTAAGGCAACTGTAGAAGCAAACAATTCTTTCACCGGATTTGATCCATGTCCATCAATAGGAGCTATTACTGCTCTTGCTGTAGCACTTGTACCAACACCTAATGTTTGAGTAAAAGTGATATTAGCAAAAGTATATCCAGTACCACTTGCTGTTACATTGATTCCTGTTATTGCTCCAGTTGACGTTGAAACCGTAGCAGTTGCTTCAGCACCACTTCCGTCCCCAGTAATAGTTACTTGTACATCGCCTGAAGTATAATCTTGTCCCGCATTAGTAATTACAATTCTATCTACAGCGCCGCCAATAGAAAGTGCTGCTGCTTCAACTGCGGATTGTAAAGCAGGAAGGGAGTCTGCATCTCCCAAATTTGCATCAGCAGTCGCACTACTACCATCACCTGAAATTGTAATAAAAGCAAATGAATATCCAGATCCTGCAGACGTTACTGTAATAGCAGATATGGCACCCGCAGTAATAGTTGCTGTTGCTGCAGCTCCTGTTCCATCACCATTAATAGTTACGTTTGCGGTAGTGTATCCACTACCACCAGCCGTTACGGTAACACTATCTATTTCACCGTTAACATCAAAAGTAGGATTACCTGTAAGTTTTCTGACAGGAATGTAATTAGTATCTAAAAATTTAGTTTGATCGGCTGATGTTACCTGAAGTAAAAACTTCCATTTATATCCATCAGCCAAAGTTTCAGTTGATGTACTAGTGGATGTTGGTTTTATAGTGCTTTGTCCATTGCTATTATTATCTAAACATTTATAGACTTTGAATTCGTCAGTGATGACATAAAAATTTGCATCGGGTAAATTAGTAGCTTCTGAGTAAGCTGGATTAGAGGAACTGTAAGTATCATCGTAAGGATCATAAACAGTTCCTGAAACCCAGTTTATTCTACGAGCCAAATGACAAACATCACTATCTCCAACTCTCTGTGCAAACATGATTCTTCTTCTAAAGTCTTTTACAAAACTTTCAGAATCTACAGCAGTGTCGGGTGTTGTTTCGTCAGCCCAAGCCTCTGTTCTACCCAAAGTAAAATAAAAATAGTCGTTATCATTCTTTACATCTCTAAGCAAAGAACGAGCTAAATCTACTCTACCTATTTTTGTTAGTAATAATGACACTAAATTATCCTATTATGAAATAGTAATAGTCCAAGTGATAGTCATGCTATCTGCAGCGCCTTTGTTGATTACCGAAAAAACAGTACGACAAAGCATATCGCCGGCAGATGATGCGTTAAAAATGCCTGCTTCTGTAAGTGCGCCAGTGCCAGTACCAGCACCAAAAGTACAAACATACGCAACAGCGTTGTCAGTAACAGTGGTAGAAGTAAGGGCTGTACGTGATGAACCTACTGCTGAACCAAGAGTAGTATCTCCTGCGGCCGCAGCAGTATTATCAGTACCTACTTCCATATGTGACATAGCAGTGGCAGTTGCGTCTTTCATACGTGAAGCAATATAGTCAAGACCCGAGTCAACAACCAAGTTGTCCACAGTGAAGTCTTCCTTAATGTTTCCGTTTTCATCTTTAAGTACGACATTTACTTTACCTGTCGCTTTCATTGTTTCTGTATTAAACATTGTTAATCTCCAATATTAGAATGTGCCTAATGTATTACCCGTGACGTAATCTTCTGCAAAATAAGTTACGTCTACATAATCTTGCGGTGCTGTAATAGTACCGCTGTCTGAAGTGGTCGCACTGTCAGACCTAGATGTTGAAAAATCTTTTGCGTCTGCTTCAGTAGCACTTGCTGTGTCTGAAACAGGCTTATCTGTATTTATAACAACTGTTTGTGTTGCTGATAAACTTTCTGTTTTTACTATAGATATTCCAAACTCTATAGTTGCATCATCCACACTAGATGTAGAATCTGCAAAAACATTACCCATTGCAATTACAATAGGATCTGTGACTGATGCTGAGTCAGTAACCGGTTTATCATATTGTATCGCAGGTGAGTCGGTTAATGTTCCTGTGTCCGCTAATACTTTACTAACGTCAAAGACTTGTTGTTCTGATGTGGTTCCTGTATCTGCTAAAACTTTTCCTATATCAAATACAGGAGCTGAATCAGTTGCGGTACTAGTGTCTGCTAATACCTTACTAACAAGAAATACAGGAGAATCCGAAGCTGATCCTGAATCTGTTAATACTTTAGTAACATCAAAAACTATAGAACTATCACTGGTACTAACTGTTTCTACTTCAAAGTAGTTAATTCTGAGTCCTTCCGAAACTACGCCTATAGTTGTAGAATAGTCCAACTCAGCAGTCAATACCAAATCACCAAAAACTTCCATGCCCGCTATGTGAGCTGCTTCTTTAAAGGCTGTTTCCCAAGTTGTCTTTGGTTGTGTAGATTTTACAATATAAGAATAACTTTGCCACTTCATATTATCTTGAAGTTTATTTACATCTGACAATTTACCTCGATCATTCTTATATTTACCAGTTGGTTGATATAGATAGTTTGTGTTTAGTGTTATATCTAAACTTTCTCCCGTAGAAGAAAGAATTGAAATGTCTGTTGTTGCTTTAGTAAAACCTGCTCCAGGATTAATTATTTCCCATGCCGTTGGTACATTTGAAGAATCTATAGAAGTAACTCTAATAATTGCATTATTACCACCGCCAATAAATACATAATCTTCTGCAAAGTAATCTAAAGCGTAACCTAAACCATCGTCACCGCTCTCGTTAATTACATATACATTACCTATTTGAAACCCTGCGTTTACACCACTATAAGTTTTTGAAGTGACTGAAGATAGTGTTCTAGTTAAGTATGCTCTAACATTAGCTGCAGCCAAAGATGCATTTTTATCTACTATAAATGTTCTAACATCTTCAGTGTCAAAAACCACTGTTGTATCAGAAACATTGTAACCTGAGCCGCCATTAGTTATGACAATACCTGTAATTGCTCCGTTTGATACTTCTACTCTTCCTTCAAAACCTGAACCAGGAGAAGCATTAGTATCAAACAATTGCACTGTTGGAGCTGCATCATACTGGTAACCGGCATTAGTTATGTTGAATCCGGTAACCGATCCAGAAGAGTCTACTATAATAGTAGCAGATCCTTGTGCCCCAGGACCTTTTATTTCTGTAACTGATCTATCTAAATCTAAAAATACCTCGTAAGTTTGAGGGGCGGTATAAGATATTTTCGCTACATTTCTAACAGCCGTTGGAATCCTAGTAGCATACGTAATTGATCCAACAGTTTGATAAAAAACAACATCTACGTTGGTTGCGTTTATGTTTAAAACTTCATAGTCGTTATATCCTGGAAACGCTCTAACTGATTTTTCTTCTACCCACTCTCCATCTGATGCTCTTAAAACATATTGACTAGGAAAAGAAACTTCTACATCTTCATTGTAAACAATTTTAAAAAATGCTTCTATAGATCTTTTTGATCCTTTAGATTCGTAGATGGATTTCAGGTACTTGTATAGTGTTAGTCGATCAAACTCGGTGGTTCTTGGAAAGTTGTGAGCTAACTCTTTTGACCATTTATCCAGTTCATCCGAATCTGCATCATCAATATCAAAATATCTTTTATTAAGAAGTATATTTAGAGGGCTGCCTGCTTGATCTAAACTCGCATAATATTTTTCTAAAAAGGTAACAAATGATGTAGTTCCAGCATAGTCAGTTCTTATAAAATCAGGTAACGTCCATTTTATCCCAAGGTTACTGTTTGTAGTAACAGAGCTAGGAGTAGCTCCTGCAAAAGACACAACTGCTGTTAATACAGCCCCACCCGAACCTGCCACAGTAACATTAGGAGTTGAAGTATATCCATTTCCTATATTAGTAACTGTGACGGCAGTAATTGCACCTCCAACTACTGTAGCTGTTGCTGTAGCTCCAGTGCCACCGCCGCCACTAATTGTGATGGCAGGAGGACTCGCAGAATCGTATCCTGTTCCGCCATTATTAATTGTGATACTAGAGACGTACCTATAATAACTTGGAGTTTCGTGCGCCATTAATTATTTTCGCTATCAGTGGTTACGACTATGTTTATTCCCAATCTTGAACCAGTTGTTGCGTTTTGTGCAGAATCGTCTATGGTCAAAATTGTATTTTTTGATGGTTTAGGATAAACTGCCGATACAGAACTCGGAGTGTTACTAGTTAATATACTAGTCAATATATCTTTAGAATCGTCATGTGGTCTTGAAGATACTTTCAAAAAAGTATCAGTTCCATATAAAGAATCTATCAAAATTGAATTTAACTGTATTTTGCCTGTATCATAGTTTATAGTTCCAACGTCACCAAATGTTTTTCCTAAAGCGTCTTGTAAAAACACAACTCCGGTTCCATTATAGTTAGGTGGAATGACACCTGAATTCGGTCTGTCTTGTAATTTTACTTTGTATGTTGCGCTTGAAATTGTAGTATCAAACCAGGTACTATGCAACTCTCTTGGTTGTATTCTACTGTTTAGGTTAATAGTTTGACTAGCAGCAGTTCCTAATGAAGGACGAAATCTTCTTTGTATTGTTGGTGTGATGTTTACAGAAACAATAGCTTTAGATGATGCTTTTACTGCATCATGTATTTTAGAGTAATACAAATTTTTATTTAACTGATTTAAATTGTTATTGAAGAAATTAGTTATTGCCGTAGAAACAGTATTGCTAATTTGTCCAGAAGTAAAGGTGGTAGTGTTTGGATTGTAAACTACACCTACACGCAAGCCCACATACATATATTCAGGATCTACGAATTCTGGCAAAATTGAAACAGGACATTTTGGTATAATAATATTAGTTTTTATATTGTCCTTTATTGCATCTGTAATTATTTGTCCAGGAACTGGGTCTAATGAAATAAAAACTTTTCCGTATATTGGAGGATCATTTTCTTCTCCTCCCCAAACTGCAACAGATTGTATAGAAGCATTACTGGCTAAAATCAAACTTTTATAGTCAGAGGCATTTACTGCTCTTTCCTTTGTAGCATTGTATCTAGGAGCAGTTCTACGTATACTGTCAATAGATTCTTTTTCTGCTCCACCCGATGCTTTAACTATATTTGTTATTGTTTTTGTTTCACCGCTACCTGTCAATGTGTTAGCGCAAGTGAAAGTGTTTGCACCATTAGGAGCATCATTTGCGGTTACTAGATAATCTATGGTTATAATATTACCGGAAGTTAGTTGTTTGCCTAACACCCCGTCTCCAAACCTTAAAACATAAAATCCATCTAGATTTTCTTCTAAAAAGTAAACTTTAGACGTACTAGTGAGATCGAGAAGTGTAGTATGTAATGTAAATGTTTCCACTGTGGAATCAGATATAGATGTTGTTACTCTAACACGTAATGTTGTTGTGTCTACATTCAAGTTAGGTATAACAAAAGGACCTGAAAGAGAATTAGCATCCACAACAAAATTGTTTGAAATTCTAGAACCTTCTCTTATAGGTAAATTGCTAAAAACAAATGTAGACACCCCATCTACATTAGTTAAAGATGCAGTTACATCTGATTGAGGATAAAAAGTATATGTGGTTCCATTTTGTGTAGTATTAAAATAGGTATCTCTGGAGAGAGTATATGTGGTTTGAGTATAACTAGAATCAGGGACCACAGACAAATCTAATTGTGCTAAAGATGACCTTGCAGAGCGAGGAGTATATCCAAGAGCTTTTGCAAGTGATACCACAGAAGTTCTTTTTATAGCAGTATCTAAAAATGACTCATTTGCCAACATATGTGCAAGCACAGCATTGTAATGTGTGTTGTACGCTAAGGTATCCAGTAATACAGACATCACTGAACCTTCAAAATCATATGAATCAAATTCAGTTTGAGAATCTAAAAAAGTTTTTAGATTTTCTTTTATTGTATCAAAATCTAAGTCTGTAACATTTAACTGTGCCATTTTTTTACCTTAATCTTTCTAAGTTCGCTGATAAAATTTGCGGTTTGTTTATTCCCACTACAAAAAATCTGAGAGTTACAGTATAACTATTTCTACTGAAATCAGGTATTACTTCTACTGATTGCACTTTGGCTCTTGGTTCATAATTTTCTAACATCAATTCTATTTGTGTAGCTATTGTTGATGCAGCTAAGTTGGACATTGGTTCAAAAAGTAAACCAACTACATTTCCACCTTTTCTAGGGGAAAAACGTCTTTCATAAAAATTAGTCATCATTAAAATTTGTATAGCCTGTTTAACAGCATTAACGTCTGTTTTTTTAGGCAGATCGCCCGTTACAGGATGTGGTGTACTTAAATCTAAATCTAAGTCCGAATATAAACGTGAAACTTTTAATTTTTGAGTAGACATATGTGTATTTATAAGTTATTTTAGCCTCGGTACAGTCCTGGAATACTAATTTCTATAAATCTTTCTTTTGCGTCAGATACTCTTCTAGTAACAATTTCAGTAAATTCTGGAACTTGTATATTGGGCAATGAACCACCTTTTATTATGTCTGCTACATTTATTTCCGGAAAACTAATAGGTGTTCCTTTTAATACAACTTGCGATCCATCCTTTTCAAAGTTAGGTACTAATTTACAAATTCTATCTAAATCTAAAGCACCACTTCTTAGAAGTTGAGGTATATCTTGTATTCTTATATTTCCTAAATCTACACCACTCCATTTTTGTTCAAGTCTAGTAAGTTCATTTGCTATATCTTCAGCCGCTAGTTGAGCAGTTAAAATATTTCTTACTATATTTGTAATATCATTTTGTACTGAATCGGGGATAAACGGCACATCAATTTCAGGCATAAGCCCCTTCAAAGAACCAATAACTTTGTCAACTTCGGTCTGTGCTTGTGCTTGAATTGCTCCGACCTGAGATTCAACATCAGCAATCATATCATCTATTTTGGACTCAACTGTTTCAAAATCTTCAGCTAATTTTGTAAGTTTCTCAGCAGGACCGCAACTCATTTCAACCTCCTATAAAAACATTAGTGCTACCAGTAGCTCTGGTATGACCACAATTGTCTGCATCAGTTTTACTGTTTACTGGTATACTGTGGCAAAAAACAGTAGAAGAACCATTGGCAGTAAAAGGAGCACCGTGTAAAGCGGCTCCATGAGGAACTACTGGACTTCCATTTACAGACAAAAGTTTGCTATTGCAAAATACATCACTATTAGAAGGAACTGAAGATATGGCAGCAGATGCTGTGTTCAAGTCTCCGAGTCTATGTGCTTGTTGTCCCATTAGTTCAAATCTATCCTTGAGCCGTCTATATCTACGTTACTCGTTGCTGTAATTTCTACATTAGAGCTAGCATCTATATCTACTTTTCTTGCAGAGTTAGCTGTAATGTCTGTTGTTTCGGTAATCATATCAATGTTACCGTCTTTCGCTTTTTCAGTGATAGTATTTTTAGCTGTTATTTTTATGTTTTCATCTGCACCTATTTGTATATTGGCACCTGATAAAATATTACTGTCACCTATGACAACCTCACTGCTAGACTTTTCAACTAGACGAAAGGCTTTTCCTTTAACTTGCTCTTGTAGTTTTTGATTTACTGTTAAAATTTTATCTTTACCGACACTTTTTGTATCCTTTCCTATGATAGAATCTGTGTTATCTAATCCGACACGAACAGTTTTATTTTTATTTACATTTATACCTAAGTCTGTACCGACTTCAGTTAAATCGTTGCCATTAACTTTAACAATTTTATCTCCTGTAACACTTAAAAAATAGTCTCCATCAATTTCCTGATAATAGTCACCATCTACTCTAAGTTTACAATCACCCACCACAGTAACATTACACCCACCTTCGATAAAAACATTTTTACCCTTTGCTATTATTTCATAATCTTCGCCAACAATTTTAGTTACTCTAGTTCCGTCAGCTTGTATTTCTCTATAAGTACCTGCATTATGATATTCATGTATTCTACCATTTGCAGGTGTATCGTCTATTTCAAACACATGACCGGACTCAGTTTCTTTCACCTGGTTAAAGGGATAAACTGAGGTCACGCCCTCAGGAAAATCTACAGGTTTTCCAATCGGATTATATTGCCCAGATTCACTTGTTCCAAATCTTGGGTGAGGCTCGTTCCATGTTTCTCCGGTATAGTCTTTACCCGCCTTATCAGTTAGCATAGTAGCTACAGACGGGGCTCTAGCAGTGTGTATGTCTGTTGTTCTACGTTCTCGTTTGTCAATCAAACTTTCGTGTTTTTCTGCTGCACCATCTCTCGCAAGTTTAGATATATCAGGTTCATTGAGATATCTAGGAAACTTACCCCTGGGATCCGAAAAACCAAAACTAGGATCCTCAATCTTTTGTTGAGGCATACCCGGCATACTTCCTATAATCACAGGGTGTTGTTCATTTTCACCGTCACTAAAGAATCCTATTACAGCAGAGCCTTCTACTAAAGAAGGAGTCTCACAAACACCAGTGTTACTAGAAGATGAAACAGGCATTACAGGAGTAGCCCATGGCAAATCTGATGTTGGCAAAACTGTTCGGTCTTCTGTATGATAACCAATAATACGAACACGATATCTACCCATTTTTTCAGGATCTACTCTATCCTCAACAATACCCATCCACCATCTAAAATCAGGTCGCTGCATTTTCATACACTCCTAAGTCACTTCCGAGACCGTTTTTGATTAGTTCTAAAGTCATAACGTGTCTGTCTATATTAAATTTGTGATGTATAGCTGTTACAAAAAATACACCGCTCAATGAAGGATCAAAAATAGTGTCTATATCTTTTGTTTCTGTATCTTTTGCGCCTGATGCAGGATATAAAACACTTATGGCACAACCAACTTCAATATCAGTTCTCCCAGGAACTGTCATTTCAAAGGTGTATTGATTCAATCCATTCAAATATGATTGCCTAAAAAGAAACCTATCACTATAGTATTCTGCAGGATGACCCTGAGGTAAATTTTCATTGTCAGTTAGTCCATAGTCAGGAAAAACTGAAGAATTATACATGATAAAAGATACCTTATTTCTAGGATTTCTAGGGGTTTCAGATGGAAAAGGGTTTCCAATATCTGTTCTATAAAAATTTTTAACTTCATTTACATAGTCTAAATCCCGCTGTACAAATTTTTTAGTGGCTAAATCATAACCATATATACTACTAGATAACAGACCGACTTGTTGACTGTCTAACATATCAATACTTTTTTTGTATTTCATGTCTTCAATTCTAGTCATAACATCAGGTAAAAGATTACCATAAAAATCAAATCCAGTTTCTCTTCTTGGAATGCTTTGTGAATCTCTTTCTAAAACATATTCATCAAAAAGTCCTTTTGTTAATTGTGTTTGTATCAATGACTCTATACTAGAGAAGTAAAAATTTTTATTACTCTCAAAAAATAAATAGTCAGATCCATTTAAAGATTTACCCCTCACCCTTTTTGAAATAAATCTCATATTTTTGAAAGGAGTCCAATAATTTGAAGTATATACTATTTTACTTCTGTGCGGAGTGTCTGTAAGTAACAAAGGAGTGAAGTCAGGTTTTCCTAATACTCTTTCAGTTTTTATGTGATCCTCAAAAACTTGTGCTGCAACCTCATCAGTGGTTCCTCTGAAAGTCTTAGATATTGGTTGTGAGGTATCTAAATAATCTTCTATAGAAGTAAAACAAAGTGTATAAAATTGAGACCCGTCATTATTAGATATTCTATCTTTAATCGCATACAGATTAAAAGTTTTTTCAATTACATTGTATGTGTCATCAGATAAAGTCGGTGTTCTCATTTTTAGCGTTATTGCTTCGTCACCTATTATAGGTAAAGAAACAATTAAATTCAACGCATCGGCTATTACAATTTTACCTGTAAGAGACGGAGAAAAAATATCCTCAAATAAATGAAGTTCTATAAAAAAGTTGGTGAGATCAACTACGCCATTATCGCCTATAGTGTGTATCACCAAAGACTCTAATTCATAATCACCGGCTTTTATTAGTTTTTCATCAACAGGAACACTCATACTATCTAGCCATTAAGCGTTTATAGGATTTTACAAACTCACCTAAAAATTCAGGTTTTAACAAATATATTTGTCTTTTATCGTCATTGAGTTCTTCTTCATACTTATAGTTAGTCACTGACTCTATTTTACCTGTTGCAAGATCAGATGCATTATAATCAACATAAATTTCTTCTGTAACATCATTATCATTCACATCTTTTTTAAGGACGTAGTGGTGTACTTCAGATGCATTGTTTACACCGTACTTATCTTCAACATATTCAAATAAAGAATTTTGTGGTCTTGGCCATTCGTTGTTTACATCGACAATATTATTTATGGTTAAAATTATCCAATGATAGTAAGCAGTGCCATACCAGTTATATGCAACATCCTCAGGAGTTTCTCTATCCTGAACATAATATTCATTCATGGCTAAAGTATTATTTTGATATTTGCTAATAGCAACTCGTCTAAATATATCAGTTACAATTCTAGGTTTATTGTCTATGTTATACCGCATAGTCGGCATATTTTTAAAAAACATTACAAGCTGTCCTCGTAATCTAGTCCAATCCTATCGTTTGTTAGTGTTTCTAGTTCTTCAAATACTAAATCTAATTGAAACTCAGATGGAGCGCCTTCAGTGTCAATAAAAGAAGTAAAAGCATCCTGTCCGCCGTATGTTACTTTCATCCCTGTTAAAGCACAAGTAGATATCCTGCTAACAAACTTATTTCGTTTTCCTTTGTAACGATATTCAATATGGAATTCAGAAGGATACTCTAAAAACAAATTACTATGATCGTTTTCTGGGTGCATATGATATTTAAATTGTTGTATTATGTTTAATACATTACGTAACTCTGGTAAGTTTCTAGGTGCAAATTTATGGGAAAAAGCAAACTTCCTGAATCCCATTGATTTAAACAGTTGTTCTTTGTATGGATTAGTTACCTTCTTAGAAGTTGCTTCTATGCCCGCTGCTAAATCACCACTTATACCTAACGCCCCTGGCAACGATGCAGCAGCGCCTATAACTCCTCTAACGCCAACCTCACCTAAACCAGAAGCTCCTGACATAAAACTTTCAACAGAAAGATTTGCTCTTTCACCTCTAGCCAACATACCCCCAAGAGCGCCAAGTTCTTTTTGTTCCCACATTGCTTCATATTCTGCAATTGGGGGTTGTGTTACATACAACTCTATTGCTGTCATTATATCTACAACTGAATTGTTCTCCGCTGCAAGGCTACTCACCGCTCCGGTCGCACCTGCAATAAGTGCTCCTTGAGCGAGTTGACCGACAAGTCCGAGTGGGTTTCCTTGAATTTGTCTAGCAGTATTATTTGCATCTTTTAATCTTTTATATGCAAATGCAGCGCCTGCTACTGTGCCAAGTGATGCTAAATATTGTTGAGCATTTTCACCGTTAGTTCTATTTTCATCAGATGAATCAAACGCCGCAGTAAGTCCTTGATTTTGTCTTATTTGTGCAACTCTACTATTACTTCTAGCTAAAATATTAAAAACAACACTGTGTACTAACTGTGTGTCTGAGTTACTAATAGAAGCATCAAAAGCACCCATGGGATATGATAGTAAGGATGGGGGAACAGCTGATTGAAGAGACAATCTATTCCTTACATCTTCATCCATATTATCAAAATTTTCTCTTTGTACACCGTTTACACCATCTTCCCACGCTTGAGTAGTTCTGTTCCAGGCAATTCCTAATGTATCTCTTAAAGAAGAAATAGAATTAGAACCAAAATTTGATAACCTTTCCAAATATCCAGGATTTTGTGAGGTATCTCCTTCCTCTATAGATGCTGCATAAGGAACTACAGTTGTAACCGAACCACCGTCCTGACCCGGAATGGTCGATGTAATGGTGCCTCCAACAGGCGTTACTTGTTGATTGGTTGATTGAGCATTAGGTGCAGTACCACTATTATCAATGGTTGTAACATTTACATCTACGCCTGACATATAAATATCCTAAGACTAAGTTATTGTTTCACATTATTTATAAGGATTATATGACGTATCGGAAAGAAATTTATTCCGGCAGATTTATGCCGAGAAATCCTGCTAAGTATAAAGGAAACGTATCAAACATAATTTATAGATCGGGTTATGAGCTAAAGTTTATGAATTGGTGTGATCTCAATGATTCTGTCATGGAGTGGGGTAGTGAGGAAATAGTGATACCGTATCGTTCTCCGTTAGACAACAAAATCCATAGATACTTTGTTGATTTTTTCATCAAAGTCAAATCAGGTAATAAAACAAAGATGTATTTGATTGAAGTGAAACCTCACAGGTTCACACAAGAACCAAAAATACCGAAAAGAAAAACAAAAAGATTCATACAAGAAGTGAAACAATGGGGTGTGAATCTTGCAAAATGGGAAGCTGCCAAAGAATTTTGTGATGACCGCAAGTGGGAATTTAAAATTATAACTGAAAAAGAACTTGGATTATGATTATAAATAATACACTATGGCAAATCCTTTTCAAAACATAACAACAAGCGCAGGCGAGCAGGATCGTTCGTTTCGATGGTATCAGCAAGCTGTTCGTAAGTTTGCTAATGGTATCAGATCATACGGTGAAGCTAGTAGAACTGACTTGGGCGAATTGACAGGAAGTTTAGAACCGGGTGATATGTATATGTTTGTATATGACCCGAAAATGAAAAAACAACTTCCTTACTTTGACAGATTTCCTTTGTGTATGCCTTTTGATGATACAAGCAATGGTTTTGTAGGACTTAACTTGCACTATTTGCCTCCTATGATGAGAGCAAAACTGTTAGGATCTTTGTTAGATTTTACAGACAGAGAACTGACAGCGAAAAGTAAAATTGAAGTAAAGTGGAGTATGCTGAAAAGTTTTTCAAGATTCCCAGGAATAAAACCAACAATAAAAAAATATTTGTATTCACAGGTCAACAGTAGATTCTTAAAAATAGATCCTGAACACTGGAAGGCATCCATATTTTTGCCAACTCAAAGTTTTCAAGGCGCATCTACGCAGGCTGTATACCAAGATAGCAAGGATGTAATCAATGCCTAAATCAATGACAAACTACCAAGAGTTTATGCACCGGATGAGAAGAGAGCATCTTCCACGTTCGGACAGATTTGAGGTAGAAATAGGTGGTTGTAAAAAGTTAGGAGCAAATTTTCTCACAACATTAATGTGTGAAGAGGCGCAGTTGCCTGGGCTTTCGGCAACTAATGTGCCTTACAAAATAGGACCTTGGACAGAATACCGAACACAAAACTTAGAATTTTTGTCCACTGAAATTGTATTTACTTTTCTTGTAGATGAAAAATGGAGCCTAAGAACATATTTCGAGGCTTGGATAAATCATACTGCAAACATGAGAACAAAAGAAGTTAGTTTTTATAGTGACATAACCGCAGACGTAAAGGTCAAGTCTTTAGACACACAGGACGAGGTTATAGCTGAATGGAAATTTATTGAAGCTATGCCAAAACTTTTGAACATAACACCTGTTGCTTGGGGCAACACACAACAACTCAGAACATCATTGTCCATGTCGGCTAAACGATGGATGACCACGTATGCCAATTATGAGGACAATTCAGTTTCGGGCGGTTTTAGAGGAAGTGATTTGAGAAATGAAGCTATAAAAAGAGATATTAGTAATACTGATAGCACTAATAATGTGACGTAAACAGTAATTAAATTATAGGAGATTGTGATGGCGTTGCCAAGAATTGATGTTCCAAAATTTGAAGTAACTTTACCTGGAACCACTGATATTATAAAATGTAGACCATTTTTAGTTAAAGAGAGTAAAATATTAACTTTAGCTGTAGAAAGTGAAAATAAAGCTGGTATGCTTTCTGCTTGTAAGCAAGTAGTAGAAAATTGCACCGAAGGATTAAATGTAGAAAATTTACCTCTTCACAAATTACAATGGTTGTTTTTAAAGTTAAGAGAAAAATCAGTAGGTGAAATACAAGGACTAGAGCTTATGTGTGGTTCTTGTCAAACAGTAGTAAACTATGACATGAAAATAGATGATTTTGATTTTATAGGAAACACTGAAAGTGAAACTAAAAAAATATTAATAAATGATTCTGCAGGATTTGTATTAAAGTATCCATCTTCTGAAATTCAAATGAATTTGGAAAATATGAATGAATCTGAAATATTAAGTAGTTGTATAGAATATATTTTTGATGATGAGGAAATTACTAGACCTAATAATGATAATATTGAAGAGATAGTAGATTTTTTAGAATCTCTTACAATAGAAAAATATAATGAAGCTGAAGAATTTTTATCACAATTACCGACACTAGCAAACACAGTTTCGTGGGATTGTACAGGTTGTGCAAATAAAAATACTATTGTAATAAATGGATACGAACATTTTTTCGTTTAACTCTTTCTCAGGATTCGATTGAAAATTATTATCAAACGAATTTTTTACTGATACAAGAACATCATTGGAGTTTAACAGAAGTAGAATCAATGATGCCCTGGGAAAGAGATGTTTACATTAGTATGTTGATAGGACATTTAAAGGAAAAAGCAGAAAGGGCTAAAGAAAAATGAATTCAGTTTTTCAAAATATCTTAGTTGATATGTTACAACAAAAATATCCGGATACTAAATTTAGTATTGACGGCAATAAAGTAACCAGTGATGATAATGAGTTTGTTTCTATAGCAGAGCTTACTGAGGAAGAAGGCTATGGTGGAGTTTGGGTTTGGGATGTTAATACAGGTCCGTATAGAGGAGTATTGGGAAACGCAATAGAAAAAGCAACTACACAGTATTTAAAGGAAAACCCGGATCTTAAACCTGCTCTTTTTGTAGACGGAGATAATCAAAATCCTGAGGCTTGGGCAGCTATTTCAAGCAAGCTAGGATATACACTGATTGATGAGGATTTTGACTTTGATGAAGATATGGAGGATAACAGTAATATGTCAACTCCCTCGCCATCACCCTCGCCATCACCCTCGCCATCACCCTCGCCATCACCTACAAAATCAAACACAACACCTAAGAAAAATTTTACAATGGCAAATAGAGTAGAAGGTAGGAATATACTAGACGAAGGCTTTGGAGGAGCTAATCTTAGAGATATGAACACTGGAAGATTCAGTGGTGGTGAAAAAGCTAAGGGTTTAGTAGAAGCTGTAAAAACTGCTGCGTCTGGGCGCAATTTAAATTTAGGAAACATACAAAAATCAGAAATAACTCAAGCCACTTCTACGATTTCTGAGAATTTAGGAAAAAATACTATTGAAGTACAAGACATTCTGAATCAACAGGGAGATGGATTAAAAGGTCAATTAAAAACACTGATTGAACAACTAGCAAAAGCTCAAACTAAAACTGGAAAACAAAGTGTATCCTCTATACAAGATATTATAAAACAGGTAGAGCAAATAAAAGAACAATCTCCAGATTTGAGTAATAAATTAGGTTTAGACAGTGTAACTGGTAATTTAACAACAGCAGCAGTATCTAGTAATAAAAGAAAAGCAGATAACAGTTTAAAAGCAGCTTTAGGTTTTGGTGACACGGGATTTCTTGGATTCGGAGCTAAGTCTAAAGAAGAAGTGCTTCTAAGAAATTTGCAAGAAGAACAACCCTTACCGGATGTCGCTAAAGCATTGACGGACAGTACAAATCAAATTATTCAAGAAAAAGAAGCTACAAAAGAAACAAATCAAGAAACCAAAGAAGTCATAAAAGAAACTGCTCAAGAAACTGCAAAAGAAATAGCAGCTGTTAGTAAAGAATCATCTACTCCAACAGCAGGCGGTCAGTTTAAATCAGGTATTGATAGAGAAGGCCCCAATGAGGTTGATTTACTAGAAGAAATAAGAGACATACTCAAAAAAATAGCTGAAGATGGTGTGTTTGCTGGTGGTATGGGTGGAGGAATGGGACTTGACCTCGGTCTTCGTGGTGGTAGAGGTTTTCGTGGAGGAAGTAGAGGGGGACGTGGCGGCCGTAGCGGTATACGTGGCGGTGGAAGTAGACCTACTGCAAATACAACTCCTAGAAACACAGTTCCTAGAACAGACCCCTCACAAAGAACTCCACAAGAACAAACAGCCAGAGATCAAAGAGCTAGAGAGGTAAGAGAGGAACGTACAAGGCAAAGACAGGGAAGTAGATCCACAACTTCTACCTCAACTACCAGGCCTACTACAGCATCTACTTCTACATCAACACCTAGGACTACTGCTCCTTCTACTTCAGCACCTGGAAGAGGACCAGCGCCTAGTGTGAGCAGAGGTGGTGGTATGTTTAGTCGAGCAGGTAAATTTTTAGGGGGAGCGGGTAGAGCTTTAGGGGGAGCAGCAAGATTTGCAGGACCGATCGGTGCAGCAATCACAGCAGGTACTGCTGTGTACGGAGGCTTTCAAGGTGCAATGGCAGATCCTAATGCAGGACTTTTTGAAAGAGCTGGAAATGCTGGCAGTTCTATGTTAAATACTTTGTCATTTGGATTAGTTGGCAGAAGTGCAGATGAGATTAGAGAAGAAGCAGAATACAATAGATTGGTGGAATTAGAACAACAATCTCAAATGAGTCCAGAAGATGTAGAAGAATATAATAATAGGCTAGAAGAAATTAATAATGCAAATCAGCCTGCAGGAAGAAAAGCAGCACAACGCCGTCAATTAGACGCAGAATTTACAGAAAAATTTGGCGGTACGCCCGAGAGCCTTCAAGTTACACAAGCCTATACCAATCCACAATCTCTGGCCAATTCACAAGTAGTTCCTACTGGACAAGCACTGAACAATACTTTACCAGATCAAACACAAAACTCTCCCACGGTAATTAATAATGTGACAAACAATAACACAACAGGGGGAGCAGGACAACAACAAATTAATGTTGCCCCCGATACTGTTAGAAATAGTGAGAGTGTGATACAGAGAAGAAACGATCTTTCTTTTGGGTATTAAAAAGGGGGCCGAAGCCCCCTAGTTTTTAATCATCATTTGCTAGTTTAGCAAAGTAGGACATTGTATCATCCTCGTCATCATCTGAAACTGAAGTCTCAGCCTTTGACATTTGTGTTACCTTCTCCATGTAATTGTCATCAGCAGCATCTCCGGTCTGACTAGAAATACTTTCTGCTGTGCCTACCTTGGCACTGTTACCCAACACAAAGTCCAACTTCTTTTTGAGTTCGTCATATGACTTGAAGTTACTAGGATCTACAATAGCAGCTAGTGAGTGCTGCTGTGTCCAAATAGCCTCAATCGCTGAGTCTTCCTCTGCAATAGGACTAGGGGCTGCAAACTCAGACTTATCATAATTACGATAGCCTTCTACCTGACGAATCTTGAGTTTGAAGTTAGCACCATCCCAAAAGTCAAAAGGATTCATTGGTGCTTCGTCTTGGAACTCAGGCTGCATTGCATCTTTGATTTTGTCAAAGATCTTTTTACCAAACTTGTAAAGGAATACTTTACCGTTGTTTGAAGGATTACCTGAATCCTCGACTACAAGAATATTAGCGTAATATGAGAGGCGCCGCTTTTGCTTCCGTGCAATATCCTTGTTTGCCTCTACACCACTGTTCCAAAGTTCAGAGTTCAGCTCTGAAACAGGATCAGTTTGTTTTAGTGTAGTAAGTGAGTTTTCGATATACCACTTACCTGTAGGACCTTGAAAGCCATGATTCCAAAGTTGAACCCAAGGCATATCTTCACCCTGAGGTGCTGGAAGAAAACGAATAACAGCGTATCCGTTGCCTGCTTGATCTACTGTGGGTTTCCACTCGTTTGAATCATCGTTACGTTGTTGAGGGGCATCGAGTTTTTCGACTTCCTTCATCAACTGGTCAAAGTTACCACGAGCTTTTCTTAGGTCAGATAGTGAATTGAATGACATATGTATTTCTCCGTATATGCGTTGTATAGCGTTGTATTAATGTGTATTAGTATCTATCGTTGTATATGTGTCGAGGACTTCATCTAAATCCATATTTTTTAGATCCTCAACACTATTTATACGTCTTAATTCCTGATCGAGTTCACGTTCAGGCTTTTGTTTTCCCACCCTATGGATTTTTTTCTCCTCGGGTCTTCTTCTTACTGATTTAGACATTGTGCAAATTTCCCTGCAAATCTCTGTTTTACTTCATCTTTGTCAATATGAACAAAGGGTTTATATTTTCTCACTAAACGACAAATATCCTCAAGGACAAAATCATTAGTGTAATCTTCAATAAAAGGATATAGTTTTTCCATAATAACAAGTGTTTCAAGTTTTATATCCCCACCCATAAACATCTTGAAGATTAGTGGGTGTTCTCCTTCATTAGTAACAGACTTGATATTGTCCCTTTCCATTCTAAACAACATATTATCTAAGTCTGTATCTAAATTATATAACATTCTTTTTCGTGTTGTCAAGAACTTTTTATAGTTTTCAATACAAAATTCATCAAAGATGCCTCCCCACTTATTACCCGAAACAAAGTTAGCAACAAGAAGATCTATGATTTCTTTTTTCTTGTAGTCCCTTGCAAGTTTACGAATAGCGGTGAGATCTTTTCTTTTGAGGAAAGTTTCTTTCTTGCCACGAACAGCACCCTTGTGTTTTGTAATGTCGTAAGAGTCTGTAGTGAAGTGCAGTTTAAGAGCTAAGTATAGTTTATAAACCGTGAAAGGTTCCATATTAAAAGGGTAGTTTATTTGATTTCACCTTTAGTAAGTTTAAGTCTTGTGCTTCAACCTCTAGTTTTTGTTTCAAACTAGAACTGAGAAGTTTATTCACACTTTCAATTTCAATATCATTTTTCACACAATAATCTATTAAGATGTCGATACAAGAAGATTTAGACACCACTGCTTCTTTTTCAATGAATTGTGAAAATTGAGAGCTAGTCTTAAACTTCTTTGTAATTAAAAATACGTCTGTGGGTTTTTGTTTTTCTACCATAAATTCATTGGTTATTACGTCCGTAATCACTCTACTACTCCATTCTATAAAAAATATGCTCGTTTATTTGTGTTGTCGGTATCATAGATGCAGCCCAGGAGGGATTAACTTCTGTGTTATGATACCATAAAGCTCCTTCAGTAGGATCTTCATATATGTAATTTATAACTCCTGCAGCAACGTCCATTGCACGACCCCAAGCCCACATATCTATAGGAGTATCACTTTTGCCGTCACACCACCAACTAAACTGACAGCGATCTCGCAAAGGTACAACTCTTCCATGAGCTTTAAGGAACCAATTCGATATAGGACCTTGATAAATCACCTCACACAAATCTTGAGGAAAATTTTGAGACTTTTGCCTATTGATTGCAACATAGCCAACAGCAATCTGTCCTATTTCAGGTTCACCTCTAGCTTCAAAATAAATGTTTTTAGCTAGACACTCAACTTCCCTGTAAGTAGGTCCTGTGGGGAACACTATCTCAACAGGCATAGGATTTATATCCACTACCTGATTGACAGGCCTTTTATAGTTTAGCAGGACAACTATTACTGCTAACAGTAAGAATACTATCAGTCTGAGTTTGAACATTATTCTATAATTTGAGTAAATACAGTGCCATTGTATTCAAAGGTCACAATTTTTCCTGCTTCTACAGTAACAGGAACTTCAGTACAAATATTGCGATATTCTAATCTTTCTTGGGTTCGACTTCTAGCTATGTTTGAGCCTGATATTGCACCAACTACAGTAGCAATATCTCTACCAGACCCACCGCCGATTTGTGTTCCAATAGCAGCACCTAACAAACCACCAAGAATACCGTTTCTTGTTTGATTGTCCACCAATACTTGCTTCAGTTCACATTGTTTTTGGTAAATAGTAACCATTCTAGGAACTTCAGAAATGACTCTAATATTAGCAAAAGCCATTGTCGGAAATAAAAGACAGAGTAAAAGTAGCTTTTTCATATCGTTCTCCTATAATAATATATTTATAATAACAGTATTTTATCTATACGTCAAGCATTGTTGCTTCTTCTTGTAGCCAAAAGTCGGAATAAAAAGTATTTTCATACCCCTCAAACCAAGGACCGCCGTCTGTATAGTGTATAGCTTTCGGATATGTTAAGTGATAATAACCGTCCAAACAGTTCCATTCGAGTGGCAAACTGCCTATGCTGTCTGTCCATTTGAATTGATGAAAGTCTAATCCAGGTGTGTGATTATTTAAATATTTAAGAGTTAATTTTTTGCAATCAGGATGTGAATTGTTAAATACCATTAAACTTGCCCAATTTTTCTTTTCATAAGAATTTTGAGTTATGTTATCCATTTTTCTCACAGTATTGGGAATATATCTTGGGTGTTTGCAAACCCAAACAGCTTTGCTTGTATCTTTTTTCGCAATGTCAATTAATTCTTGAGGATCTGACATAAACAGAAAATCACAATCTACAAAAATTGAATACCCTTCAAAATTGCAAATATGAGGAACGAAAAATCTGGAAAAGGTAAAATTAGTGGACTGAGGTTCGCCTGTGCTTCTGGTGTAAAAATACATTTCAGGCGTGTATAGTTTTATTGTGCTTAGACTACTTCTTCTATCTATGGAAAATTTACACACCTCATACGCTCGATGTTCCCTTTCATCATACCCTATAAAAATCATTCGTCTAAATACCTTTCTAATTGTCTGTTTACATCTGTTTGTAGTTCTAAACTTTTTCCTATGTCAAACAGAGGTTGTATTTTTTTCGGATTATGTATGCACCAAGGAAAAACTTCTTTTGTAAAATCCTTAGAAGAATATATCACCATCGGTGCTCCAATCCATCTAGCTAACCACATAGCAGAACCGTGATAGCCTATTACAAGTTTAGATGAAGATAAAATTTCACAGGCTTCTTGTATAGGGGTTTCATAATGAACCAACTCTACTTTGTTGTTTTTACTTATATCAGATATATACCCATCCCATTCACCCGACAAAGGATCTTTCCATGCTTTACCTGGTGCATAGTCTGCAAACTGTTTTTTGTTGTTAGTGCTAGGTATGACAGCAATATGTTCTTTAGGATTCCACCTAAAAGTTTTACTGTGTCTTAAATTGTGATAACTAATTGGATGGTGAGAATAGTTGGTGTGATCTACGTCTAGTTTGCTATCATAATACTGATTTATTGTGACAGAATTGTAGCTTGATTCTGTATGTTCTGCAATGAAGGACACTCTGTCATTTATTGTTTCAGCGTCTTGTTCTTTAAATTTTGTTCCTAGTGAATGATTCCAATGAAAATTTAAAACTATACTTGTGTCTAACTTATCAGCTTGATTATGGGCATAACAAATAGGTGATACTATGTCACCGTATCCTATTTTACCCTTCCAGTCTATAGTGACGCTCATAATCTAGTCTCAAATCTAACAACTGGTCAGCATAGTTATCACGCTTTTCTACAAACACCTGAGGATCATCACCCTCAACTGTCATCATCACAACCGTTTGTGCAACAGGTATTTTGGTCATTTCTTCAAACATGATAGCATACGCAGAACACTGCATAAAATATCCATCAATCCATTGTTTGCGTTTAGGCTTTCGAGCAGTTTTGAAATCTATAACTGACAGTACGCCTTTGTATTCGGCTATACAGTCAACCCTACCTGCAAGCCGTAAGTAATCACTGAAAAGAGGATCCTCGATTGCATGGATGTTGTCTATGTCATTTATTTCTGACTTCAAGTTTTTCCACATCTGCATATCCAACAAACTTAGATTGTCAGTATTCAAATCTTCGTTTAGCAAATATTTTTCAGCGAGGTCATGTATTTTTGTGCCTCTTGTAGCAGACTGATTGCTTATTTTATTAGCTTCTTCTTCTCCTACTTTTTCTCTCCAGGCAGCAATAGACTCTCTAGACTTGTAAGACATGAGAGTCGTAACTGATGGATATCTGTTTCCCTCAGGTGTTTCATAAAAACGGCCTTTGGGTGTGTTTACTGCATTAGGTACAGGTAAATCAATTTCTATTCTATTAAACATAATACTACTTATATTGGTGCAGAGGGCTGGATTCGAACCAGCGTAGCCGAAGCGTCAGATTTACAGTCTGATGGTTTTAACCACTCACCCACCTCTGCCTAAATTGGTACGCCAGGCAGGACTTGAACCTGCAACCCTCGGCTTAGAAGGCCGATGCTCTATCCGGTTGAGCTACTAGCGCTTAATAACTGTTTTGCTACTGACATAACCCAAGGGTCTCGATGGGGTAAGTTATAGCCTGAAGAGCTATCCCATTCCTCAAAGGCGTAATCAAATCTATCACTATATAATCCAGGGTTCTCCTTCATTAATTTTTCAAGTTCTTTTGCCCAACTGTCAAACTGTTCATCGCTGACAAGGTTGTCATCCATCATATAATAAACGCATGAATGGACAAGTATTTGCAACCGACGGCGCTTGATTAGTTCAGCAGTTGAATCAGTTGGATTCGGAAACTTGTAGCGTTCTTGTTTAGCCATTACGTGATATTAAAATAGGTTATGTTGTATTGAGAATGAATGCCTTCCATCACTGCAACAAATGTTTCTTGACCGAGGAAGTCTATCAATTCTAGATGACACGAAAAAAGTTCTTCGGTGTAGCCATTAGACAAAACTAACATTAGTCACGCACCTCTGTAATATACTTGTGGTCAACAATAACAACCTCACCAGCCTTGCGACTGATAGTGGTATCTTTATACTGGAAGCCTTCATCCAGTTCGATGTGGTGAGCGACACCACCACCGTAACAAACACGGCTATGGGTTACTTTGCCGCTGACGGGCTGGTTACCGTCAAGATAAAGACCTTTAACACGCATACCTTCTAAGTTCCACATTATACAGACTCCTGCAGTTGATTGAGTTCAAATTCATCAGCGAGATCGTTGAATACGTTATACCACTCCTCGGGTACAACCTTGTCAACCTCGCCTGCATCCATGTGAATATCGGCATCCACAAAGTTCCAGTCAATTCGACCGTTGTCATCTAAGTTCTCAGGGTTAAGGACTGCGTTATTGAAACTAACAATAAGCTCTGAAATTTTTGCTACGTTGCTGCTCATAAACTATCTCCTCACAAGTAATTTATCAGTTTATAATGCTTATTATACAGTAATTTTAGGAAAAGTCAAGCATTTTTTCCAACTTTTTTCCGTAAGAAAAACAAGCACCTACGCTATTTCTAACGTAAGTGCTTGATATTAAAGAGCTTTTATTTTTATCAATAAAATCAAGTAGTTACAAGATAATCGTCCTCATATTGCAATCTAGCCTGTATGTACTCCCTGACTAGATTGGATCTGACTATATCTTCGGTACCAAATTCTATTGAACAAAATGACGGCATATTCTCAACGGTTACCATAAACTTTTTCAACCCAGACATATCGTTCCTCTTGTAAAGGTCCGTCTGCCTGAAGTCTCCACAAAATATTATTTTTGTATTGACTCCTACCCTTGTCATTATAGAATTTATCTCCATGTCATTTAAGTTCTGACATTCATCGACAATAACAATAGCATGGTCTAGCGTGATACCTCTGACAAATGAAGTACACATAAAATCAAGATACTTTTGTTCCATCAATCTCTGATATGGTTGTTGTTTAGATGGGAAAAGTTCTTGACACATCGCTTGGTAAGGTGCGCTGTAAACCTCAGTTTTTTCATCTTGGTCACCGGGTAAGTGTCCTATCTCACGGGAAGGCACAGCAGACCTAACAATTATTACTTTGTCTCGGCTCGTTCCCTTATCTAATACTTCCTCCAATGCCCTATATAATGCTATGAAAGTTTTACCTGTGCCTGCACAACCATGTAACAAAAAGGCTGGTTTATATTTGTACTGAGACATAAACTGACCTTGATTTTCTGTTTTTGCGCTGATTGTTCTGAGATCCTCAATTCTCATTTTCAGACTGTTGTTGGCGCCACTTTCATGTTGTACTAACTGAAGATTTTTCTTTGCCATGAATAATTCCTATGGTAAAAGGTTAGTGGGGCATGATGTAAGTTTACTCTCCTCCTTGTATTTTAGTTCTATGTTTTTCTACAACTTCTCGTTTCTTTACAGACTTATGGTCTTTATGACCAAAATCATTTGCTAATGCACTTGTTGGATTGTTTTCTGAGATTCTTGATAGGACTTCTTTGAATCCACTAGGTGGTTTTGTGCGGTCGCCTGTGCCTTTAACAAGACCTGGGGCACCTGTAATAATTGATTCAATTTCTGGGTGACTTGCTAGATACTGTACTTTGTCATCGTACTTCATCATCATATCATATTCTTCACCTGTTTCGTTGTTACGAAAACTATACAATGGCATATTATACGGCTCCTCGCTTTACCAGTTCTTTCATAATTTTATCTTTGAATTTGGGTGTTGTGTTATGTTTTTCTAATTCATCTTTAAGAGTCTGTGTGCTAACACCTGACATATATGTATGTTCCTGTCTTTTCACACCATTAACATACTTGGTTGCACTAGGTTTAAATTTTTTGGGCATAATATTCATCCTCAGATATTTCTTTCATGTTATTAAGAATACTGTTTATTACTGTTTTGGCTTTATATGACAATAAACCAGAATTGAGTAGTTTTATCAAACAACTTTTGATAAAAAGAGGTTCTAGTTGTCCCATGTTATCAGTTGTATATCTCACCTTATCCCAGGCATACGTGTTCAATGCAATTAAGGTCAAATCAATTTCTTCATCTGTGTAAAAGGATATCCTATGACCAATAATTTTAGGAGGCGTTTCTGATTTTGCTGTAATGTCTACTACTTTTCCCATAATGTAGATATTTATTCCTCAGTAAACTTTTACCTTATATTTATTTGCAAAGTCCAAAGCATCCTGTATAGAATTGACAATGGGTTGTCCTTTTATGTTTAGACTAGTGTTTAACAACATTGGGCAACCTGTTTCTGCTTCCCATCTATTCAACAAAGTATAAAGACCTTTGTTTTCGTTAAACTTAACTGTTTGCACTCTACTAGTTCCGTCCTTATGTACTATTGCAGGATACAATTCTGGATCTTTACATATTACAACTTGTTGCATATACGGTGAATGAAAATTATCGTCCACATCAAAATATTTACTGACATTATGTTGTGCAATCACAGGGGCGAAGGGTCTAAACTCTTGCCGCTGTTTTATTTTGTTCACCTCATCTTTCATTTTCTGACCTCTAGGATCAGCCAATAAACTACGATTACCTAAAGCCCTCGGACCAAACTCAGCAGGACCATTTGCTACTCCCACTATCCCACAGTGTAACAGTTCTTTTAGTGCATTGTCAACTGGATATCTACCCATTATTGTTTCACCCAAATACGGGGTGACAAATTTCACACGTTCCTTAGTATGTGCTAATATTGCGCCGAGTGAAGATCCTGCGTCACCTGGGTTCGGCAGTATCCAATGCTTTTTGAAGTAACTAGGAATGATTCTATTGGCAAGACAGTTAAGGGCGCAACCGCCCATGTAAACTAGATTGTCTTGGTCAGTCATTTCTTTAACTTTTGCCAATAATCCGTGTAAGTTAGACTCAAAGACTTTTTGCACACCCGCAGCAATGTCAAACAACTCTTGTTCTGATGTTAGTTCAGGTCGCCAGTCTCGTATTCCTTTGTGAAAATTTTTACCTGATGTAGATAGTTCAGTCAGTTCATCATAATATTTTTCCGGATCACCATAAGCCGCCATACCCATGAGAATATACTCGTCCTCATTTGCCTTTAGTCCCAGTCTGTCAGTAAATGCAGAATAAAAAAGTCCTAGTGACTTAGGGTATCTTGATGACCAAACTTTCTTTTCGTTGTTCCATATAGACGCAGTAGTCCATTCTCCTATTGCATCAACTACAAGTGTAGCACAGTCGCCAAACGGTCTTGTGTAATATCCTGCTGCCCAATGTGACTTGTGATGATTGCCCCATTCTATATGGCACTTAGGATCGTATCCTATGTATTTAAAATATTCTCTCGGATTTTTATACCAGTTTTTTTGCCCTGCCCAGATTCTACGTGTAGCTTTTAACAGAGGATTTTCATACCAAAATATAATGTCAGGTTCACCGACTTCTAAAGCAGCTCTTACTAGACCCCAGTTTAAATTTTTGTCATTTTTTATTCTACTGTATCTTTCAGAATGCGAGGCAAAATGAATTTTACCGTCTTTGATAACTGTCAAAGCCGCATCATGGAACCCTGCACTAACACCCCAACTAATCATATATAAAAGGGTCTTGTTTTTTAATTTCTTCTATTCTTTTTTTAATAATTTCTTGTTCTTCTACAGTTAATTCTTCTTCTTTGGTATCCTTATCTTCTTTTTCTTCTTTGTCCATTTAATCCTCCTTTAGATATAAAAGATCCGGCCACAAATCAAAAATAGAATGTTTTTTATTTGGGTGCCACTTACCTTCAAGATTATCATTAAATAATTTAAATTCTTTTATGAATTTTTCATCTGCTCGAGATGTTGTAATAATAGTATTATTTCTTTTTTCCATCTTTTGTACAAGATGATCTTTGTATGAAATGAGGTGTGATTCTGTAGTATTGTAATCAATTTTATATTTGTCTAACACCCGATCTATTTCATCAATTACTTTTTGTATAACTTCATTATTGTAACTAAAAATATCAAGAGCTGCTATATTATTTAAGTTGGTCCAGAATATATCAGAAAAAAATCCTGATTCATAACACCAATCATAATATTCTTTCATGTATAGTCCTGAATATATGCAAAAAACAGGATGGGCGTTTATTTCAAAACCGTGTTTTGAAATAATTTCTAAATTTTTTACAAAAACATCCCACTTTGCTCCATTTCTGACATATTCAAATCTATCTCCAATGTTTTCAAAACTAACTCCAATAGCAACACTCAAATTAGGATTTTTCATTTCTAAAATTTTTTTAAAAACTTCATTTTTTTCTAAATCAACAGACAAATTTGTAAGAATATAATATTTTATTTCTTGATCTTTCATCATTTCAAACAATTTTATATTTTGTCTTTGCAATAAAGGTTCACCACCTAGCATTTGAATATGCTCTATATGATTTTTATTTTTTTCTATATATTCAAAGGTTTTTTCATTGGCTTCTTTGTTGTTATTATTTACAGGATCATTTAGTATTTTAGCCCACTGTGAGCTAAAAAATGGATAACAATAATTACAAGAAAGATTACAAATATTAGACCATCGAATGTCTAATTTTGTTAATTTAAAAAATGTTTTATCTTTAACTTCAGAATTATGTTCATCCCAAAAGTGAGGGATTGCATTTACTCTTTCTGATTTTCCCCCTCTACTCTCTATTATATGGCACTGCGCACAGTGTTCCATTTCCCAAGTATTAGAAAGTATGTGTTCTCTCACACTTTGAGCAACATCACCTTGAATTATCTCTTCTAGTGGTTGTTCGTTTATGTTTCCTAAGTCTTTTCTTGAGGAACAACAAAATTTTACACAACCATCAGAGCCTAAAAAGAAAGTATTAAAAGGATATGAACAATATGTTTCTTTATTTAACATTTTATAGACTCAAATATTTTGTTTGCAGCTTCTATATGGTGTTCTTTTGTTGGGTGCATAAATCCGTGCATTTCATCCTTTGTATGACTCATATATTCTCCTAAGTCAAGATCAACGAACTCTTCAAATTTTGTAGTTTGAGATAAACTCAAAAAATCTTCAATGCTAGGGTTTTTTGATTGACAGGCTTTATATGTGTCCTTAGTAGATAGTTGATATTCAGTTTTAAAAATGTCCAAACAAAAAATTTGATATTTTTTTGCAAGTAAAGATAGATGATGCAATTCCATAAAATAATTTTTACCCAATGTATATCCGTCACCTAATTGTAAAACATATTTATTGTGAAAATCATCAGATTGCCAATTATGTGAAGGATGACCGATAAGAAAATGCTTCACCGGATTATATTCGTCTATAGAATCAAAAGACCAAAATCTTCCCTTAGAAGTTATCCCTACAAAAATTAAGTCATTGTCTGGGTTTACTAGTCCTGCAGATATATCAGAAAGTATTTGAAAAATAGAATACGACACACTAGAACCTGAAATCGCTCTGTTAAAACAAGAAACATTATAGAGTTCTGCTAATTTATTAACATAAGAATTTTCTTTTTGCAATTCTTTTACAAGATGATGATCTATATTTATTTTATCCCCGTTCCATGTGAATTTTTCGGGATAGTTTCCTTTACATATTTTGTTTATTTTATCCGAAAAAATTCCATAGTGTTCATGGTTTCTTTTAAATTCGTCAATTTCTCTTCTGGTACCGAAATGACAGTATAAATCTTCATCTGCGGTTTCTTCGGCAGCAGTAAAACTACAACCATACGCAACTATTCGATTAAACTCTTTTTCTTTTCCTAATACCTTAGCTTTAGCCATTCTTTTTAAACCTATATTTAGACTCATTTTCAACATCTTCATGGGTAAAAATATTATCAATGCTACTAAATTTACCACAAGTTTCTGAACAGTAAGCTAACTTACCACACTTAACACTCTCCTTATCCCAAGAATCTGAAAACACTCTATTTAAATGTTGTTTTTTCAATATATTCTCAAGTGAATGTTTATTTAAATTAAAATTATCCCACCCGTAATTATTCATATGGTAATGTAGTTGCATGGACTTAAAATCGGTATATACACCATTTAAATGTGTTCCTATATAACAACAAGGCATAACAATACCATCACTGTCTACAAATATTTCTGTTTTGTCTCCCCATAACTTGCTTTTACAAGATATTGTAGCTTTGTCCCAATGACTTGTGTCTTCATATTTTAAATTGTGGCTGTATACATTTTCTACACTTTTTTGATAGTTGTTTGATGAAACATTTTGTTTTTTCATCTCTCGGTATTGATCTACATCAAAATTGTGATGTTTAAAAATTGTGACATTTTCAACAGGAGTTTCTAAATTTCTTTTACTAGGATCTTCTGGTGCTTCTATCCAATAATCTAATTCTCCCCTATCGTTTAAAGCAGGCATACCCTGTAGACTTTTTCCATTATCTACACCCAATGCTTTTTTAGGTACAAAATTTGTTATACCCCACTCTTTACATATTTTCTTAGCTTCTTCTATTTGATGTTCATTGTGCTTAAACATCAAAAAATCCCAATCTGATTTTGCTCCGTTTTTTGTAAATGCTTTTACATTAGCTTCTAACTTTTTCCAGACTACATTCCTACGGTATATATGATTGGTATCTTCTAAACCATCTATACTAAAAGTCAACTCCCAGCTTGTGTTTTTAGCAAACAATAAACCTAGTTTTTCCCACCACTCAGGTTTTCTTGCTCCTCCATTAGTGTTTACCAATATTTTAGTATTAGAACAATTTGATATATATTCACAAATTTCATACATATCTCTAGCAACAGACGGATCCCCGTGAACACCACAAAAAAGTATCAAATCAGTTTTCTGTATTATGTCCTCGGGAAACCATTGTTTAAATGTATCTAACGTAATTTGCGTTATTTTTATATCTGGTCTGACAAGAGGACTGCTACAATGAAATCTAACACACATAGGACAAGCAGCATTACAACCGTTAGTCAATTCAATGTGCATTTGTCCCAAATTATCAAAACTCCACATTTAGAAAAGTCCTTTATCGTTCAATATTTTATGATATTCTGGGAATGTTTGACTAAAATTTTGTTTTCTATATTCATCGTGTTTCTTTATGTGATGAGAAAAAAGGTTCCAATTAACAATATCTGAAACGCCATTTTCTATAAAACCTGCAATACCTGGTATTTGATGTTTTGCAGATTCATAATTTTCAGGTATTGAGTTAATTTCATTTAAAACAAATTCTTTAACATCTTCAGGTAAAGTAGAAATATTAAAGTGTTTAGGCCCGTGTACTAAATTTAAATACAAGCCAAAGTCCTTTGCATAGTTAGCATAGTAAAAGTCTAATATTTCTTTCAAGTAAAAAATATTTATGGTACTCAGTGTTATGCACCAACTCAAACTCATATTACCATATGTTTTCATATAGGTTCTAGCTTTTTCCATGTTATTGCGGACTTCATCCCACTTAGCTAAATATCTCATATATTCAAATCTTTCACCTATTCCATCTATACTGAAACTTAAATTGACTTCTTTGAAGTGTTTAAAAGATTCGTCTATATTTTTAGGCCAAGTAGTTCCATTAGTATTAAAGTGTAATTCTATATTTTTAGAATAGTCTTTATCTACACACAGTTTTAAAATTTCCCACATTTTTTTACTTAAAAAAGGCTCACCACCATAAAAGTCAAACTGCCTAATTGTTTGTAAGTTATTTTCTAAATCAGACCAAAATGGACTTTCATCATCGTAGTGTTGATGGTACTTTTTCATACTCTCAGCATACTTTTTATATGATGATATTCTACCTTTGTGATCTAAATCATAGGCTTCTTTCATCCACTGTGAGCTAATCGAGGGATGACAAGTTCTACACTTAATGTTGCAATTATTACCTAAATTTAATTCTAAATTAACTAACCCTGAAAAAACTTTACCTTGATACTTTTTAGCATGGAGATATTTTTCGTTATCTCTCATTCTTTTACTTTTTCTTCCCCCATCTTCTTCTTGCCAACAAGCGTCACAAGCAGAGTTTCTAATACCTGATTTTAAATCCTCTCGTATTTTTATAGAAGATGGATTATTGAAATTTTCAACAATAGAAGTTTCACCTATGATATACTTGTTCGTTTTTTCAAAATTATTATACGAATCTTTTATCATACAGCACATTTTAGTAGAGCCGTCATTATTAGCACTCATGGAATGTTCTGCGTTCACACACCAGGAGTGTTTATTTTTTTCATTTATCATAGTTTTCATAAACCTGTTTACAAAGGTGATAAAACTCTTCATATCTAGGAAAAGTTTTTAACAGGTCAGTTCCTAGTCTTTTATCGTTTTCAGTAAAGAAAGAATAAAAATCTCTTCTGCCTGCATCATATTTATTTGAAGATATTACTCCCTTGTTTATGTTTTCGTGCATATAGTCTGTAACACGTTTCATCTTTTCATATTCGTGTTTGCCGAATTGATCGGGTCTATCAGTTATAAACTTTAAATTTTTATCCATGTCCTCAAGAAAATCAGGTGTTAATATTCTAGGTTCCCAGTGAGGAGGTTCTTTTAAGTAAGGAGTGTCAAATCTAACTTTAAATCCATACTTAGATCTCCACTCTACAATTTTTTCTAAAAAGTTTGTAAATGTTGCAACACACAATACGTTAAAAGTACACATAATATTCACTTCCCAACCTCTATCCAGAGCTTTTAGAAAATTACGTTCCCAGTGATCGCACTTCAACCCCGTTCTCATGTATTCTGCTTGTTCACCCCAACCTTCTAAACTGGTAAACATTGTAAACTCTTTAATTTTATTTTGATCTAATAAACTCTGTATTCTATCATACATTCTATCTATTTTTCTATCAACAACTCCTAGATTAGTGTTCACAGAAAGCTTTAATTGTGGGGCGGGTTCATCTTCTAATATATCAAAAAATTGTAACACACCTGGATTCATCAGAGGTTCTCCCCCCGTGATGCGAAGGGTCCACAAATCTTCTCTTAAACTAGGCCACCATTTCCAAAAAGCCTCAATGTAAGGATTTTCATCTTCAGGCGCATAGTATGTTCCGTTTTCTAAAAATTCAATACCATATTGATTATATGTTACATCATAATTACCATGCCTTCTAATTTCTTCCATCCATTTTGTACTTGCTTGAGGGCAACAATAACCGCATCTATAATTACAACCATTACCAAAACTAATTTCAAGATATCTAGGATTTATATTAGAATCCCATGGAATTTTTGCTAAATTTTCAATTTCATTTTCTGCATAATCACTAGCACTATGAAACATTCTATCAGAAAAATGTTCGCCTTCTAAATCCTCAATGTTCCAACAGTAATAGCATTCATCCGGTCTTTCATTATTGAGCATTTTTTTACGTTGCTGTTTCTTCCATTTTGTATTATGAAGCGCAGAAGGATTCTCAGCAATCTCGTCTAAACCTATATGATGAGGTCTCGGATGATAACAACTGTGGTTATCTCCTGTATGTAGGTATAGCGTTTGGTGTAACCATTTCTGTGTACAAAAGCCTTTTCCTACTTTGTTCAAACGGTCTCTAACACTAGAAACACGATCCATATATTGTTCGTGTAGATATTCACTCATAATTTTCACACTCTATTATAAAGTCTTTTAATTCAGGAAATGTATCTTTTAAATTCAGTTCTCTTCTTTTGTCATATTCTTTAAAATACAGAGAAAAGTTTTTCTTATAAAATTTTTCTTCTTTGGAGGTCATGGGATTAGATGCCCAATCGTAAAGTCTTTTCACTTTATCAATTTCGTAATCTTTGAATCCTTTAAATCTGTTATTAATAGTTTCTTTTCTTTCTTCCATGAAAGAAATACTGTCAAGGAGAGGTTGCAACATTTTAGGAGTTGCTAACTTCATACTCATCCACTTAGGATCTATAAGCATCGGAGTATCAAACCATATTAACTGTCTGTCAGTATTCATTTCACATCTTAATTTATAAATGTTTTCAAAGTAAGTCATCCATCCTGGCAGTGATAATAAGTTGCAAGTAATAATAAACGTCAAACTGTGCATTTCACATTCAGAAAGATATTGTCTCACGTTTCTTTCTAATATTTCAAAATCCATTCCTGTTCTGATGTATTCTGCTTGTTTGCCCCAACTATCCAAACTACAAAACAACATAAAATGATCTATGGCTTTTTTATTAGTAATGTCTTTTAAATCATTAATAAATTTTTGCCATTGACCTTTAGGAGGACAACAATTACTAGTAATACTTAAATGTAATTTGTCACTAGGATTTTTCTTAACATAGTCAAAAATTTTAAAGGTGTTTTTATCCATTAAAGGCTCACCACCTGTCATCCTAAAAGTAGTTAGGTTGTCATATATTTTAGGGAACCAATCCCAAAACGCCAACAGGTATGGATTGTCAGGTGAATTATTAGGCATCATGTTGTCTCGTTCCATCCATGTAATATCATTGTGTGATATTGTGCCTAACTTATATGCTCCGTGTTTTTTAATTTCTTTATGCCATTCTGTGGACAAATGGGGACTACAATAACTACATTTAAAGTTACACGCTTGATTGAAGTTTACTTCCAAATATTTTGGAGCAGGATTCCCTTCCCAACCAACGTCTAGAGCCTCATCTATAATACCCGGAGTATTCACATCGAAACTTCTGTAGGGTCTATCACTTATATTTCCTGCGTCTTCAATGTCCCAACAAAAAGAACATTCTTTAGGTCTTTCTCCTGCTAACATTTTTTTGCGTTGTTCTTTTTTCCAATTGGTATTGTGCAGAGCATCACTTGTGATTAAGAGTTCGTCTTTAGGAATCCTATGTGCAGGGGGATGATAACAGCTATGTGTTCTACCAGTAGGTATGTGTAAACTAACATTGAACCATTTAGCAAGACAAAAAGATGGACTAACAGAATTTAGACCATCTAACATTTCTTTGGTGTTGTTAAAATAGACTGACTTATATGCTCCGTCTAGTCCTTTTTCAACCTCATCACCTTTTATGTCATCACTCATTTTTCACCTAGTGCCATAAATCTAAAAAATGCAGAACCATCAGGTCTCTGTCCTACTTTAATGCTAGACTTATAATCGTTATGTTGTATATTATTCATTTCAACAAACTCTTCTAACGAGTTTGCACATCTAATGTGTTCATCAATTTCAAAGAAATTATTGCTTTGTATGAGATATTTAGTTCCTGCAGGAATGTTGTTCCACCAAGCATCATATGTTTCCTGTGTAACGTGTTCTGTGCTAGTATTAATTACAAAATCAGGTGTTGTATGATACTCAAAATCTGCCATGTCAGCGGTAATATGTGTTATATTTTTTCTTCCATCAACAGGTAAAAGATTAAACACTTTTTCACACTCAGGATCTACATCTATATTGTAAATTTGTATTGATCTGAATCTTTCACTCATTAACTGTGCAAACACACCATACCATCCACCAAAAATATATATTTGGCGCTCATATATTTCTCCCCAGTTTCCCATGTGTTCTTGCAAAAGATCTAAAGCATAATGTTTGCTAATCATTTGACTAGGCCAAAAACACTCGCTGAATCTTTGTAAATGTTCTGGATTTGTTCTTAAAAACATCATCCAGTCTGACAGCAATTTGTGTGGTATCATTATATATGTTGCTCTATAAAATTATAAACTTCACTATAATTTGTAATATATTTTTCAACGTCTCTGGGATTTTTTTGACTATCCCATGAAAAGTCTATTTGAGGAATGCCTAAATATGCAGCAACAGTTTGTGGTGTCTTTTTTACAAAAGTTTCTAGATACAATATGTCAGCCTTTTTCCAATTTCCTTGTAGGAATACTCTGTCTAAATTTCTGTCCCAAGTTCCAGTGTGCCATATGTAGTGATTCAAAGTAGCTTCAAGATCTAATTCAATTGGTTCGTATGTTTTGTTAGTATATGAATGTTTTAATGAATTATTTTCAACAAACTCGGATATGTGCTCAGCCCATTTTAAAGATATGGTTTGTTTTATAGTGTCTAATCTCTTAGTATAAATTATATGCCAGTTTTCAGTATCACTAGGTAACCAGTTGGTGTGGTCGTGTATCACCACGTTATCATTTTGATAATTCAAATAGGTACCGTTAGTCAACAAAGGTCTGTTATGTTTGTCCAAACGTCCACGACGATTATCATATATTTGCCAGTTCGTATGATATCCTGTCATCCCGGTTGATACTAGGTAAAAATATAATAAATGTGATCCAGCTCTTGCTGAAGATTTAATTAAAAATTTATTCAACCTCTACGCATCCTCGAAATATCTTTGGCTTCATCATCATTTATAATAGGAACAGCATTAGACTTGTGCATAGTTGCAATGCCTTTAATAAGTGTACCTGTGTACTCTTTACGTTCAGGCTTTTCTGTACCTACTCCTGTTGAAGTGACACTCTTGTATTCTGGAGTATCAGGACGCCAAGTGCGAGACGGCACATAGGGTTCAAACTTAGGCGGCGTATATTTTCCGTAAACATTACCTTTTGCTTTTTTTACTTTGCGTCGGGGTTTGGACTTGTTGTAGTTTACAAGATCTAGATACATAATAGGCTCCTCACAAATTTACCGTTATTATGACACAAGTAGATCTATTTGTCAAGCACTTTTTCCATAAGTAAATCAGTGACTTAAATGTGACACCATATAAATATGTGTATATCCGAAACATTCGTCGGATTTTTGACACCAAAAAAAGGGGCTATAAATGAAACGCTGGTCAGCGTTTGTCATGCTTTTGATGACCAATATAGTTTATGGACAAGTAGCTAATGATGCAGATGGAAATTTTGATTCAACTACATACGTAGAAACTAATGGGACTACCTCAAGTAGCTCCACAGTTACCTCTACCAATACGAACACGAACACCAATACAAATACTAGTACGAATACTAACACAAATACCAACACTAGCACTAGTACCAACACAAACACAAATAACAACACTAGCACTAGTACCAACACAAACACAAACTTAAATACTAATAACACTACCATTAGTTCCACCATCAATGCTACAAATAATAACACAAATAATAACACAAATAATAATACTAACAACACGACCATAACTGCTACTAACACTAACAACAACACCAATGTTAGCACTAGCACAAATACTAATACGAATAATAATACTAACGTAAACACTAGCACTAGTACCAACACTAACACCAACAACAACACCAATGTTAGCACTAGCACAAATACTAATACGAATAATAATACTAACGTAAGCACAAGCACTAATACAAACAATAACAACAATGTAACTGTGTCAGAGTCTGTTGCTGTTTATACGAACACTAATAGCAATACAAACAACACAACATCAGATAACACC
>Ga0213864_10000068_pt1 | contig 42218 bp, 66 predicted proteins | sample PICome_5_FD_160078 | JGI IMG/M metagenome (GOLD analysis project Ga0213864, IMG submission 160078) | Coastal seawater microbial communities near Pivers Island, North Carolina, United States - PICO247 | ecosystem: Environmental > Aquatic > Marine > Coastal | place: USA: North Carolina... | reverse complement strand
TACTTTAGACTATGTCTTAGATGATGAAATTGAAGGTCCTGAAACTATCATAATGACATTAAGATCTCCATCTAGTTCTAGACATAACGTTACTCCAGTTTCTGCAACAGCGACTATAACAGACGTATAAGTTATTTAGATACATATTATCTAATATACTTAATCTAATTGCGTAATTTTATTTTCTTACTGATAGTATTAGTCTGCATTTTTCTACAGTTAGCAGACACACGTCCTATTAAGACAAAACCAAATAAAATTCAAAACTACTCAATAGAAAATCTTTGGGATAACCAAAGTACTCAGGCTTTTATTAGAGACTCTTTAAACTGCGCCCCATTTAGAGAGGCAATGATTAAGGTTAAATTCGGCCCACTACATCCTAGAATAGGTGGATTAACTACAGAGATTGTAGGTGACGTTTACTTTATTCAAATGAATGGAAGCTATAGCTTGGCAGAGGCTCAAAGAATTTTCTTTCATGAGTTAGTTCATGTCTATCAGTTTAGAAGGGGTTGGTTAATAGAAAGGCCTAGAGATGTAATATGGAGAGGTCAAGTCTTCTCTTGGAGAATACCTTGGATTTTAAGACCGTGGGAATTACAAGCAGAATTGTACACTGAAAGACTGTTTGTTTCTGAGTTAGATAAATAAAATGTAAACTTTTTTATTTTTCATAGTATAACATTAAAACTTATTTTTGAATGGCATTAAATTTTAAACAACAAGAAAACGATCCACAGCAGTGGTATTGGTTTAAATCAGCTTTAACTAAAGAAGAAGTAAATAAAATAATTATGTTGGCAAGCGAACTGCCAATTGAAAGAGCAACAACTATCGGTAGTAATGGCGAAGTAGTAGAAGAAAACGATCCTAATGGAGTCAGATCTTCTATGGTAAAATGGATTCCCCAAAATAGAGATTGGTCTTGGTTATATCAAAGATTGATGGAAATGGCCGAGGAAGCAAATGATAATCTATGGAAATTTGATTTAGTATCTGCGCCTGAGAATATTCAATACACTGAATATTATGCTCATGAAAACGGACATTATGATTGGCACCAGGACATTGGACCTGGTTCATTAGGTTCTAGAAGAAAAGTTTCTATTACAATTCAATTATCTGAAAGCGATGAGTACGAAGGTGGTGAATTACAAATCACATCTGGTGGAGACACTTCAAATGATTGGGGAGCTCAAACTTGCCCAAGGGGTGGAGGTGTAGGTGTTTTATTTCCAAGTTATATGATGCATAGAGTATCTCCAGTAACTAAAGGTACTAGAAGATCTTTAGTTCTTTGGGTTGGAGGCTCACACTATAAATAAAATAATTTATGAAGATATTATTTTGGACAGGTTACCGTTTTGAGAAATGGAATGGTAAAACTAAAGAAGGTTTAGGTGGCACAGAGACTGCCGTCTTAGAGGTAGCAAAAAGATTAGTTACATACGGACATGAGGTTACAATTGCAGGTGAAGTATTAACAACATTTGTTTATGATGGTCCGATCGACGGAGTTACATATTTAGATATTGATGATTTTGAATTAAGAATGGATGTTGCTAATCCAGATGTATTCGATATAGTTATCGGTGTTAACTACATACATTTCTTACAGTATTGTAAAGATGTTATGATTGAACCTAAATATAAATGGTTTTGGATGCACAATACAGAATTTGAACCATGGTATAAAGGTCAAGTTTGTGATATTAAAAGTGCTTGGGATAATATTCAATCTATCATTACTCCTTCTGAATGGGCGGGTAATCAAATAATGGAAACAATAATTAAACCACATGTTGAGCATATAGGTGACTGGAAAGGTGTTATACAAAGTATTCCAAATGGAATTAACTCAGAAGATTTTAACATTAAAACAAGTAAAGATCCTAATAAATTTATATGGTCTTCCGCTGTTGATAGAGGGCTTGTACATCTTTTAGATAATTGGCATAAAATTAAAGAGGTTATGCCCGAAGCCACTTTAGATATTTACTATCCTAAATATTCAAACCCACACGGAGACCAAATAGATGGGTCATGGCGCAACATCGATGGTATAAATGATAAGATTGCAGCCTTAAGTGATTCAGGAGTTAGAGATATGGGTACGGTTTCTAAACAAGAGCTCTATGCTGCTATGGCCAGAGCATCATATTGGATGTATCTTACTCAATATGAAGAAACATTTTGTATTACTGCACTAGAGATGCAAATGTCAAACGTACTTTGTATAACATCAGACAAAGCAGCTCTAGATCATGTTGTACAAAGTGGTATTAAAGTACCAACAGCAGACTATGAAACAATGTTTGACAACGCAGTAAAAGTATTGAAAAGTCTTGCTAATTATCCTAACCTTAAACAGAAGGCTATTAAAGATGCTAGAGAAATAGCCAGAAAACAAACATGGGATTCTGTAGCTAAAACATGGCATGATATGATTACACAAAATTCAGAAGAAATCTATAATATAAAATATGAGAATTAATAGAATTTACGTTATTGCATTAGACCCAGCTAAACCAGGGTTTCAAGATCTTATAGAGGAAAGATTGCAAACATTTCAATTTTATGAAAACACCCCCTATGAAATCATAACTGCGTTTGATGGTAGAAATGGAGATATTCCAGAAGGCTATAATGTTTATGATAAATGGGACGTGGGTCCAGATTCAAAACACTCTTGGAATGACTGGTGGTCTAGACCAGTTTTACCAGGAGAAGTTGGATGTGCAGTTTCACATAGAATGGCATGGGAAAAGATGATTCTGTCTGGAGATGGTTTAACTTTAATTTTAGAGGAAGACTTCTTTAATGCTAGCATGAATAATATATCACTTCTACCAGATCCTCCGGTAGATTCTAATTGGGATATTGCTCTTTTAGGTAGAGACATTATACAAAAATCAGTTGAAGAAGAATCTATTGACAACACGTGGTCAAAAGCTAGACACTTTTACAATCTACATGCCTATGTGATTAAAGGTGCTAACTCAGCTAAAAAATTATTATCAGGTGGTTTAAAAGAAAACGTTATTCCAGTTGATGAATATATTAGTGCACTTGGGTATGAACATAGAAGAGAAGATATTAGAGAATTGTTTCCACAAAATATGAATATAATAGGTACTAAAGATACACATTACGTCATACAAAATAGAGGTGGTAAATTAGGAGGATCTACTATAGAACCTGAGGATGGCAGCCCAAACAATCGTGCTGATGTCAACGAAATAGAAAACAACACAAATATCGAAATGCAAAATAACATACCAACAGAAATACAAGAACCATATTATGAAATTTTAGATACATCTGATTGGGAAGCTTGGAAAGAGAAGTACATTAATTTATCCACGTCTAAACATGAGTTTGAACTGATGGTTTCAGATAGAGGTGATAATGTATTTGAATTTCCACTGTTTACTCCTAAATTCTGTAGAGAAGCAATTGCCCTAGCAGAGTCTAAAGATAATTGGACTATTGATAGACATGAGTTCTATCCTACCAATGACGTCTTACTACAAGATATTGGCCTAGATGAAATTTACAATAGAGTTTTAGATGAAGTGGTTAGACCTCTTGCAATTCACTTATGGAATTTAGAGGGTAAGTCCTGGGAAGGATTCTCTAATGAAAACTTCATGGCAAGATACACAACGGAAAGACAGTCACACCTATCCCTACACCATGATAGAAGCCACCTAACGATGGTTATTAAATTAAATGATGAATTTAGTGGTGGTGGAACTTGGTTCCCTCAGTATCAAAAATTGTCTAATCCAGAAGAAATAGGTACAGCAGTACTACATCCTGGTATGATAACACACAGACACGGTGCGAGACCGATTACTACCGGTAAGAGGTACATTATAGTGTCATTTATTCGCTCACACTTAGAGCCTTAATATAATAAACAATATGAAAAGAGAATTAACATTAAACTCCTTAGTGGGAGATGACGGACACCTAGTCTCTCCTGTTTTAAACGATGGGTGTAAGAACTACCTAATTGACATTGATGGCACGATTACAGATGACGTACCAAACGAAGAGCCAGAGAGAATGTCAGTAGTCTTACCTTATGCAGGTGCAAAAGAAACATTAAACAAGTGGTATGACGAAGGCCACGTAATTACTTTCTTTACTTCAAGAACTGAAGAGGTAAGAGAGATTACAGAAACTTGGTTAAATAAACATGGATTCAAATACCATGGTCTACTAATGGGTAAACCAAGAGGTGGTAACTATCACTGGGTTGATAATCACATTGTCAAGGCTACCAGATACGAAGGCAAGTGGGCTGATTTAGTAGAAGAAGAAAGAACGATCGAAGTTTTTCCGTCATAGATATATAATCTATGATTAAAGATTTTCAAACATTCCTTAACGAGAAAAGTGGAGGACTGCATAAAGTTGTTATGTGTGTATCGACAGATCTTACAGACTTTAAGTATGTAACGGATAAATCTGCACACACTAGAAATTTTATGCAACTCTTTACAAAGGGCGATCAGCCATTTAAGTCTGATATGCCTGTGATTAACTTTTGTAATATCCACACTCAAAGGCTATTAGATGCAGGTACTCCTAAAGACCTAATCTATAATCCTAAGGAAAAGAAGATGGAAATTGCATCAAAGGTAAAATGGCATGAGACTCATAAAGACTCTAAGCATGTACCTAAGACAGTTTCTGAACCGGAAGATCTAGATCAGTTAAAATTCCCTATCATAGCAAAACCAGATAACAGATACTCAGGAATGGGTATTCAAAAGTTTGATACTTTAGAGGATGCTAAGAAAGCGGATTTAGAAGATTTTGAAGTCTTCAGCGAGAAGATAGACATCGATGAAGAACATAGAATAATGATGTGGCGAGGTGAGCCTGTTATGTGGGTACAAAGAGTCCATGGTAACAAGGAGACCAAAGAGATGACAAAGAAGAAAGAGGATAAACTCTATTTTAAGTACGTATTGAAAAATCTAGATAAAATGCCAGAAGATTGGAATGAAGTATTTCAGGAAATGAACGAGGCACATGAAAACCTAGATCTATATTCAATTGACTTAATGGTAGATACTGATGGGAAACCATGGGTAGTAGAGATGTCCTCAGAGTTTGCTCCTCTCTATGGTGTGATGGCACCTTTCTACAAAAAAGTCTATCAAGATTATTATGGTAAAAAACTAAATTCTACCGACAGCACGGAGATAGATACTTACCAAAAGAAAGATATTGATTCAACAATTAACTTTGACAAAAAAAGATTTAGCGTAGACAATGGGTAAAGCAAACATGGCATGTATGCACATCAATATATGGGTCCACCACATGCACATAGATCCACTATTTGATTTTCTGAATGGTAGGATTAAGAATGCGCCAGACTGGTATCTGAGCGAGTCTAAATGCCCGGAGTCAATAACCGGGGGTTATGTTGAAGTAACACTTTCTTTTGAGTCGTATTCTCTTTTATCTTCCCATAAAGACTGGGAAGCAGCTGGAGGTTGGATGACTTAAAACAACAATTATGAAAAACAATGAAAGAAAAGATTACTTATTAAACTACAAGGGCAAGAAATTTAAAGCTGATAGTTTAATAGGACTAATCTGGAAGTTCTTAAGAAACAAATAAGACTTCGCACGTATAACTAACCGTCTAGGGTAACCTAGGCGGTTTTTTAGTATTTAAAGGAATTTAAAGATATGTACACATTAGACGAATTAAAGCAGATGATATTCATCGACATTGAGACCGCAACTCAGAAAGAGACGTTTCAAGAGATTATCGACGAGAACCCAGAACTCGAACAATACTGGAACCTAAAGACTATGCAACTGGTACAAAAGAACCCAGTTGAATTAGCAGAATTTGAAGACCCACATAAGATGTGGCCTAGAATGGCTGGACTTAATCCAGAGTGGGGTAGAATTGTTTGTATCTCAATAGGACAACTACAGTTTGACGAAACAGGCTTCCCTAATGGTTTTAAGGCTGTCTCATTCAACGGAGAAGACGAGAAAGATATTCTTAAACAATTTTGCGAAATGTCCTCTAAGATTATGCAGAAATACCCAGGAATGAAATGGGTAGGACACTTCATTAAAGGTTTCGATATGCCATACATTATTAAGAGAGCTCTTATTAACGGTGTATCTGTACCTTCACATTTTCACTTACATAAACAAAAGCCTTGGGAGAACTGTCTACTTGATACAAAAGAGACTTGGCAGTTTGGAGGTTGGGACTCAGCTAAACTAGGTCTCATCTCAGAAGTACTAGGTATTCCTTCACCCAAAGACGCTATGTCTGGCTCAGAAGTATCTGAATATTATTGGGCTGGTAGACACGATGAGATTAAAACTTATTGTGAGAAAGATATTAAGGCTACCGCAAACGTCATATTAAAAATTGCAGGCCTGCCAATTTGTCACTAAAAATCTAAAAAAGGTGACGAAATGTCTTAAAAACAACTTTGGCATACATTTTTCACTATAGTATATGTGCGATGTTGCACAAAAACTAAAAATAATTTAAAACATGTATTTAACAAATTTATCAAAACTTAACGATTCACTAGATACATTTGACGGTATCTTCGATTCATTCTTTAACTTTCCTAATGTAAGACCTACATTTTCAGGAATTAACTCATTTGGCACAGACTACAGAGTCTTAGACAATGCTATTGAAATCAGCTTACCTGGGTTTAGCAAGAAGGATATTAACATTGAAGTTGATGGCAATGTACTTTCTATCAGCTCGGATGTAAAAGAGGAAGGTTTTAGACAGTCATTCAGTAAGAGATTTAGATTACCAAACACAGTAGATACTGATTCAATTTCAGCTTCTATGACGAATGGTGTTCTTACTATTGACTTTAAGAAAGCAGACAACTCGAAGAAGATCTCAATCAAGTAATTGAGATTTTCTTCAAAATAGTTGCCTCAAAATTTTTTTATGTCAGATATTTTTATTATATTAGTACTGTAATTTTAAAACGATCCTATGTATAATATACTTTATTTTGACTACGGCAAAGAAATTGTTGACACTGCCGAAACTTTTAAGGAGGCTAAATATCTGTTGAAAGAATACAGAATGGCATTCCAATCTAATAATCTTAAAATCGCAAAAGCATAATGGAGGACAATTTTAACATTGATGACTACCTAAACGATCCTGACTTCGAGAGAAAGATGGAGGACTACAAAGAGCGCATGATTCATGAGGCTATTGAGCACAACTATGAAAACATGGCTAAGAACGGTATCTCTGACTGGCATGTAAGACACATGAACAAAGAGGAGATGACCCAACTCAAAGAAACATTACAGTTCATGATGAAGCACTTTTTAGAATACGAAGAGTATGAAAAGTGTATTTTGATGAAATCTGAGCTAGAAAAGGTCAATCAGATATTAGAGCGAGTGTCTTAAGATATATAGATTAACGCACATCCATAACGGAAGTGCGGGCCCCCGAAATAAACCCGAGCGAAAGTTCGGGTTTTTTTATTACTTTATTATGCTGATATATACAATATGAAATACATTAGACCATATTACAAATTCTTAAGTGAGAAGGTAGAAATGGCCTACTCTACTATTAATGGTAAGAAGATTGAGTCCTCTTGGGCTGGTTCTGCAGATAGCTTAAAGGACTTTATTAAGCTAATTGAGAACGCACCAGAAACTCTACAATACATTAAGGTAACTTCTAGTACTGCTTCGTTTGCACCGTCTAGTGAAAAGTTTGACGGACCTATCAACTCATCGAAGAAGAGAAAGATTATTAAGATAGTAAAAGATATGGAGAAGGCTTTTAAAGCAAAGGGTGATGCAATTACTTCTTATAGGTTTAATTCTTACTACGGAGCTGGTGGTAAAAATCATCACGAAGATCCAGCATATATTGACTACAGAACTAAGGCGATCGACCAATTTGGTAAAGATATGTCCTCAGGTAAATACGGCAGATTAGACTAATGAAATACTTACAATTATTTGAAGACTTCGCTACAGACCATCCTGAGTTAGAAAGGATTAGACAATTCAAAGGTTCTGTGAAAGATATGATGACATGGCTAGAAGATCAAGGCGTTGAAACAAACCCATATAAAGACACTATAATGGTTAACGGTCCTCATGTTGGACAGAAAGACAAGTCATTGCCTTACCAAGATTTCCAAAATGGAGAGTCCGATTTAATAAAGAATAGACATGGACGAAAAGACAGCTAAAGAAATATCAAAACAACTTAAGAGGATTGCCGATGCAATGGAAGTTGCAAACAAACGTGAGCTTGTAGCCGAAAAGCGTAAAGCTAAACTGGAGTCCTTACAAGTTCGTGAAATAAGACAATCTAAATCTGAGAACGAGTGAGCCACTATGCAACTTTAGGCGTAGACAAAACAGCAACTCAGTCAGACATTAAGAAAGCTTATAGGAAACTTAGTATGCAACACCATCCCGATCGAGGTGGTGATGAAAACAAGTTTAAAGAAATTGCAGACGCGTATGCTGTAGTTGGCGATGAACAGAAACGTCAACAGTATGATGCTATGCAAGATAACCCATTCGCCAGCTTTGGTAATATGGGTGGCATGGACGGTAACTTCGGAGATCTATTCAATCAATTCTTTGGTGGCCAGAGACGACAACAGACTAGAGGTGGTGATATAAAGGTTGATATGCACATTTCTTTTCAAGAAGCATTCCATGGATGTAGTAAAACGTTTCAAGTAAATGGCTACGAGTCAACGATTAATCTAAAAAGAGGTGTTAAGACTGGTCAAAGATTTAGACTAGCAGGTAAAGGTCAACCACATCCATTTAATTCTACACTACCACCAGGAGATCTGTATGTAACTGTACATGTTCAGTTAAATAGCGATTATATTATTGATGAAAAAAACAATATATGGGTAGAATATAGCCTTCCTTGGTATGAAATTATGTCAGGTACAAAGATTATGATTCAGTCTTTAGAAGGACCAATATCTATTAATATACCAGAGGGTACAAGTCCAGGAAAGGTTTTAAGAGTAAGAGATAAAGGATGGCCAAATTATGAAACACAGGAGCGTGGAAGTTTAATGTGTAAAATAAACGCGAGCTATCCAGAACTAAATTCCACCCAATTAGAATATATAAAGAAAGTACACGAAAATAGAAATGGATAAATTTTTTAGAAAAAATCGCAGAAGAAGACCTCTTTCGAAATGGGATATTATTATTGAAGGCCTAATGGTTAGCAATAAGTCTGCATTTTTTTGTGCTTTATATCAGGCTATGATGGAACATCCTAGCTATGTTATTTTATCAGATATGCCAACAGAGAGAAAACTTGAGATATTAAGAAATATGTTGTCATATTATGAAGAAAAAGAGGATTATGAAAAGTGTGCTAAATTATTACAGATTCAGCAACAAGTAAATCAAAATTTATGTTAATAGTAAAATTAAATAAGAAAACCAATATAGAGAAAGCCCTTAAACAACTTAAATCAAAGGTTATTAGAACCAAACAGATGAGAAAGTTGAGAGATCTTAAGCAATTCACCAAACCTTCACAGAAGAAAAGACTTCAATTACAGAAAGCTAAATACATTCAACAGCTACGTACGAAGGAACAGCAACAATAACTTATTGAAGATTAGAATAATATACTAATAATTTTTCATCTTCCAATGCCTTTCCGGGAGATGGTGTTTAAATATATAATAATGTTTATATCATCTATAAAAAGACCAATAATTGCGATGAGCGGATTTGTATCAAATTCAGATAAAGACTCTCTTATGAGAGCAAGTTATTACCAAATAACTAGAAACTTTACTAAGACTGTAAATCGTTTTGTGGCGTTTAAGGATGAAGACCGCTTAATAGAAATTCCACACGGGATTGGTCAAAGGTCAAAGTTTATTGACCTAATGATAAAATACTTTGAGTCTCTTGAAGAGTACGAGAAGTGTAATAAGCTAATGAAGCTTAAAGAACTAGTCATAATGGCTGGTGACTAAAAAAATTTAAAATATGGCGAGAACCTCTAGAGCAGCATCGATTGCAGCAGGATTGAAAAGAATACAATTAAGACAAAATCAAAAATCATACGTAGAGACAATATCCAAGAATGATATTACATTTTGTTACGGACCTGCTGGAACCTCAAAAACATTTACAGCTTGCTATACGGCGCTGGAGATGTTGCAAGAAAAGAAGATTAAAGAAATAGTGTTATGTAAGCCGATCCAAGAAGCGGGTGAAAAGTTGGGTCACTTACCAGGAGATATTCACGATAAAGTAGATCCGTACATGAAGTCTTACAAATCTAATATAGAAAAGATAATCGGTGTTGAGCTAACTAAAACCCTATTTGACAAAAAAGTAATTCGATTCGAACCACTAGCCTATATGAGAGGAGATACTTTTGATGACGCCCTGATGATTCTTGATGAAGCACAGAATGCAACCTACAAGCAGCTGATGTTGTTTATCACAAGAATGGGTAGAGATAGTAAAGTGGTGGTAACAGGTGATGTCAGCCAAGCGGATATAGCAAACTCACAGGTGAGCTTGCCGGATTTTATTGAATTATTAAGTGGAGTGAAGGGTATTGATACTCATATCTTCACAGAGTCGGATATAGTTAGAGCTAAAATTCTACAAGAGGTAGTAGCTAGATACGATAAATGGAAAATCCAAAACAACAAATAAAAGTTCGTAAAGCTAAGTACGAAGACCTAGAGCAGATCTGCGATATTTACACTGAAGCTTTCGATGGTCAAACCACGGAGTCGACTAGACAGTGGTGGAATATTCTAGACAACGATCACTATCACTATTACGTTGTAGAACAAGATGGTCTAGTAGTTGCCGTAGCCTCTTTAATTGTACTTAACAAACTAATTAGAGGTGGTAATCGTGTGGCGCTAATTGAAGATGTGGCGGTGTCAAGACATGCAGGTTCAAGAGGTATTGGTAAGATGTTGATTGAAAAGCTAAAGGATATTTCTATTGAAAAGAAATGCTACAAGACAATTCTAAACTGTTCAGAAGATGTAGTAGGTTTCTATGAGAAATGTGGTTTCTATAAAAAAGAAGTTCAGATGAGATGGGATAGACCTGCAGAATTTGCCCCATCTGCTAGAAACAATAAGCTATTTTAAGATATAACTACTAAAGTTTATATCTATGTCCAAAATCATTTTATTAAAGCACAGTCACACTGGCGATCCTAATATCGTAGAAGTAGGTGTTGATGAAGCTGGTAGAGGCGCACTCGCTGGACCAGTTACTGTAGCGGCATGCATTATGCCATACGGATTTCAACATGAGTTAATTAAAGATTCTAAACTACTGAACGAAGGTCAGCGTGCAGAAGCTAGACAGATGGTTCTGGATAACGCGTTAGCCTACTCTATTCAACACGTAAATGTAGAAGAAATAGAAAACACTAACATTCTTAAAGCTACCTTAGAAGGTATGAGAAGAGCTCTGGCAGAAACTTGTCAGAAACATCCATTCAATTTTATTCTAGTTGATGGAGATCAGTTTCATGGATTTGATGGCAAACCTTTTGAAACGGTAGTCGGTGGAGATAATACTTATGTTAGTATCGCAGCAGCAAGCATCTTAGCAAAAACAGAAAGAGATGCATACATGAAAGCTATTGAAGGTGGTAATGTATATGGTTGGGGTTCTAATAAAGGATATGGAACTAAGCAACACATCAAAGCTATCAAAGAGTCAGGTGCAACCGAGCACCACAGAGACTCATTCATCTCACATTTATTAACTACCACAAATCAACTATTTTGAGAGGATTAATTGCAGGCATGCTCCTATTCTTAGCAGGGCAGATACTGATTTGGTTTCAGACCAACGGACAATTTTTAAGTAAATGGGCTAAAGACCACCCATGGATAATGTCAATTGTAGGAGGTACACTCATCTCTTACATGTTTATTAACGCTACCGCACTGATTGCAGCACATTACAACGGCTTACTTTGGCCAGGTCGATTCATTGGTTTCTCAATGGGTATTACCTCATTTGCTTTCCTGACATGGTGGCTAATGGGTGAAGGTATTAATATGAAGACTACAATCTGTGTGATTCTAGCCGTGGCTATTATCTGCATTCAATTATTTTGGAAATGAAACTACCGTGGCAAGAAAAAGGTAAACCTACAAACGTAGTAGTTTACAAGAAGCAGAAGAACAGTAACAAGCACTACATGATAGTGACCGATATTCATGTAGATATTCTTAATAACGCAAGAGCCACAAAACCTGTGGTTGACCACAAATATGAGATTGTGGAAATGGGCATTGGCGAGAGCTTTATTGAGGCATGGTCACACAAATATAAGATTAACAAACCGAAAGTGGTAAACAAGTATGGATAAACCTAAACAACTATCGATCGCAACATTAAGAGCTATGGCAAAGCAGGGTATTGGACATGGGGCGTTAGCGGAAGTTGTAAAGAACCTAAAGAAAAAGAAAACTAACAAAAAAAGTGCAAAATAATTTTTCTATGTCAGAAAAATTGATTATATTTGTACTGAACTAAATAATATGAATATGAATAAAATATGGATGCCACTTCTTACGATTTTTATTATTGTGCCAGCATCAGTCTTTTTAGCCACATATCTATGGAATGTGGTTTTGACTAGTGCAGTTACATGGGCTAACCCTGTTGGGTTTTGGCAAATGTTTGGTATGATGGTTTTATTTTGGATAATTTATCCAGGTAAGAAACCAACAATAAAAAATGTAGATGAAGAGTAAGAAGATAATTTATTTTGACATGGATGGTGTGCTAGTAGATCTAGCAGCTAAAATAGCCGAGTACCCTCCAGAAGCAATTAAGAGAGCAGAGGAATTAGATCTAGTAGATCAGATGCCTGCACTCTTTTTAGACCCACCTCCAATGAAAGGTGCAATAGATGCATTCAACAAGTTTGTGAACTCAGACAAGTATGACTGCTACATCTTAAGTACTGCTCCATGGGAAAACCCATCGGCGTGGATGCATAAAAGATTGTGGGTTGACAAGTACCTAGGTGAAGGCGCTTACAAGAGACTTATTCTGTCTCATAATAAAAACCTAAACATGGGCGACTACCTCATCGATGATAGAACTAAGAATGGAGCTGGTGAATTCAGTGGTGAGTTGATTCAGTTTGGAAGTGATTCATTTCCAGATTGGGAAAGTGTAGTAAATTATTTAGAACCTTAAAATGAAAGATTGGACTTTTAAAACCAATATGGACTATATCTTTGATCTAATGAGAAAAACATCAAAGGTAATTAGCTCATGTAAAAACATAACACAACTCGAAGGCGCTTACAACTATGTAGCTAACCTAGAGAAATACCTATCTCATTTTGAAAAGACTGAAAGACAGGCACTATTCTGTGAGAAACAATTAGCAGAATTTAGAAAAATGCTTAAAGTAAAAAACAGATCTTTCAATGAGTTTGTCAATTGAAGAAAGAATAGAGAGGTTGGCTTCAACTACTCATGTAGTTAGAGTAGAAGATATGACTGTATATCGAGTTAATGAAGTCATGAAGTTAGATGATAATGTTATCTTTGTGGAATGTGGTGATGGCTTGTGGTTCCAAGACCTAGATGTATTTACACTAGAAGAAATGGCAAATGCAGAAACACACATGCAAACTATTAGAGATTATATGGCAAAATAATTGCCTCTAAATTTTTCTATGTCAGATAATTTTCGTATATTGCCTGGGTAATTAAAAACTAAAACCTATGCAAACTTTACAACAACTTCAATCAATTTACTCTTTACTAAAAACTTCACAAACCAATATCCACAAACCTACTCCAAAAGAGCTAGCAATTTTTATTAAGTATTCTGCCTTAGAGCTTCAAAATAAAAATCTAACACATGAAGAGCAACTTATTATGTATTACCTAGACCATTTATTTGCAATATCAAAGTTTTTTGCAAAATAATTGCCTCTAGATTTTTTTATGTCAGATATTTTTATTATATTGTACTGTAATTAAACAAATATGAAAAACGTAATTTTTGACCTTGACGGAACTTTGGCTCTTATCGATGATAGGAGAGCCTTAGCCACTAAAAGTGGTAAGATGGACTGGGATGTATTCTTCAACCCAGACAACATTGCACTTGACAAACCAAACCAAGCTGTGATTGCAATGGCACAGACCTTAAAATCTGCTGGCCATAGAATTATCATCTTGTCTGGTAGAAGCAAAGGAACTAAAGATGCTACAAAAGCTTGGCTTAAAGCATTCGGAGTACCATTTGACATCTTGAAGATGAGACCTACAAGTAAGGACTTCATGTTCATGCCTGACGACAAGCTTAAGCAAATGTGGCTTGACCAACTTTTCACTGATAAGGATGATATTATCTGCGTCTTTGATGACAGACAGAAAGTAGTCGATATGTGGAGAGACAATGGATTAACTTGTATGCAAGTTGCTCCTGGAGACTTCTAAAATTGTTAACAACTTTTTGCAAAAAAACTGCCATAGAATTTTTTTATGTCAGTTTTTTTTATTATATTAGTACTGTAATTAAACGTTAAAACAAATGAATAAAATTCTAACTTTCCCATTCAGACACCCACTTGGCGACTGTACTAATAATGGTCTGACTTCAGTAGGTGATTCTTTCAATCTTTATTTTGACACTGACGATGTGGATTCTATTCCAGACGATTCACTTGTCTTAATCAAAAGAAACTTGTGGGGTAAACCTGCTTGGTATGCAAAACCTGCATCACTTGTAAAATCTAATACTCATTCTATGATGGGTGGTAACTTCGTTTACACTTCAGATTCAAGATTCCCTGGCGATGCGCCGATTCCTGTTCACGATAGAGTAGAAGCATAATGACAGATTTCTACACACATCCAAAAGGTACATCGTGGTACTATAGAGAAATGGGTTCCAGAAACAAGAAGACTGGAAAGCTAAACTATTACAATGTCAAAGTGACAGACTATAAAATTGTAGACTGTAACTGTATGGCAAGAGAGTTCAGGCCGTACTCTCCGTGTAAGCACATGAAAAGATTACATGAAAAAATTGGCCACAGTTTGTAAGTTTTACAGAAAGCATGTAATTATATTAATATGGAAGCAATACAAAAGATACAATCACTTCTGCAGGAAGCAGAACAGATCGCGAAAGACGAGTTAGACTTAGACAATATATTCTACAACGAGAGGTTCGTAGAGATGTTTATGGCTAATCATTTAGGTCACGAGTATGGTAACAATACTCAGGGTGGCGATGCCTTAGATGCCACTGAAACGCCAACAGAATATAAGGCAATTAATCTTAGAAGTAAAAGTGCAGGTACTTTCCAGTTCCACTGGTTATCTGAGAACAAAATCAAAAAATACGGACAGACTAACAATATGTACTTTGCAATTCGAGATGGTGTAACTATCAAGAAGATCTACGAAGTGCCGACTGAGACTATTATGCCAATTCTAGAAGGTAAGGCAACTGGAGGTAAGTCAATTAATGGTCATGCTGGATTTAATGAGAAGAAATTAGTAGAACAATTAAAAGCAAAATTAGTATATGGCGAAGAGTAAAACACCAGTATCATTGCTGATTGAAGCAATGCAAGAAGAATTAGAAAGCAGTCCAAAACAGGTTTGGCCAGGACTGGAATATGCAATCGCGATGGCAAAGAGACTGTTGCCTGAAGAGAAGAAGATTATGTGCAAGTTTGCAGAAGACTGGGCAGACGCAAGAGAAGAGACAGATCAAATGTACAAATATGACATTCCAGGATTTGAAGGTATACGAGATCAATTAGATGACTTAACCAATTTCAATAGAAATAGTTCAAATGGATAGAGAAAGATACCCAGCACACTGTGACGAAATGCCTGATAACGATATTCTCGTGTTAGGTATTTCACCTGGATTTGCAGGTAGCAGAGAGAAGTCTAAGTCTGTACAGAGAGTAAAGGCATGGATGGCTGCTTGTGGTATCACCGAGGAGCAATATGACTGGAGAAACTTAGTAGATGAACCTGGCAAAAATCCAAAGATGTCAGAGATTAGCCTGTACAGATACGAGGTTGCAAACTACAAGAAAGTAATCTGTCTTGGCAACAAGCCTGCTCAATGGTGTAGAGGTTACTGTATCGACCATGTCTTGAAAGTTCCTCATCCTTCTGGCTTAAACAGAAAGTGGAACAATCCCGAACAAGAAACTATAACAATTGAAGAGATTAATAATTATCTAGCCCTATGACATTACAAGAATTAAAATCATACGCAGAAGAAATGTCTGCAAAATACCCACAACTTGACGACGAAATTAGAGACTTATACTTTCTAGCAGTAACCGAAGTAGAAGACGGCGAGTCTGAAGCAAATGAATGTGAATTAGCAGTTGGTTCTATCGATGAATTAATTGCAGAACTAGATCGAATATAAAGAGATATGAAAGCAATCTTAGAGTTCAACTTACCGGAAGACCAACCCGAATTCAACAACGCCATTAAAGGCGGTGATTGGAAACACGTTTGTTGGCAGATGGGCCAATACTTACGAGCACAAATCAAATATGCTCCTGATGAAATGAGTCAAGAGAAATATGATACACTTGAAGAGGTAAGAGAAGAATTCAATCGTATTATGAATGAGAATAACCTAGACTTATACACAAATGAGTAGACAGTTTACATGGTGGCGAAGATTCTGGGCAACAAGAAAGATGCCTAAGCAAATGTTGTACAAGGCTGCTAGTGAATTGCAACAGAGAATTGAGTTCGGTGAATATGAGGTAGACAATCTCGGTAGAGAGTACATGTTAGAAGAACTAATCTTTGAACAGAAAGAAAAAGCTCTAAGAAAAGAAAAGCCTTGGTTGACTGAAGAGTCTTACCGAGAACAGATTCAACCTATCAACAAACAATACAGAAAGAGACAGAATCTGATTATGAAAGCTCACCTTGAAGCTGAGCAAAAACTACTCTATAAATTAAGAGAAGAATTAGACAAAGAGTTTGGTCTTGGCAAAGAGCGAATTCAAGAAGAAATGGAAGAGTTTGATGGTACAACTAGAGAATTCTACTTCCATATCAAATCAATTGCCTTAGGTAAGCGGTTCGATCCTGACAAGCAACAACGTCTAATACCAGAACAACCAAGACACATACTCAAACCTAAAGAGAGAAAGTATGTAGATCTTTGGATGAAATTAGTAAAAGAAAACAAATGGGAAGAGTTCTTAAATTGGAACAATTACCAATAACCACATATAATGAATAAATCTAGCCACATGACAAACTATGGATATTGTTGCATCAATATGCAACTCAGACAACAAAAGCCATCAATCACTACAAATCGTTCTATGATTAAACGTACCTTTGAAGCTAAGGGTATGGATTATGCATCAGAACTTATTGTACAGAACGTACGAGATCTTCGCGAGATTATCAAATGGAATGAAGCCAATGGTATCAAGCTCTATCGTATGTCTTCTGATATTATGCCGTGGATGTCCGAGTACAATATCTCAGATCTCAAAGACTTTAAAATTATTCAAACTATTCTAGAAGACTGTGGCGATCTAGCTAGGGAGTACGGTCAGAGGATTACATTCCACCCTGGACCATTCGATGTCCTCGCATCTAAAAATGAAAACGTTGTCACCAAATCTATTGCTGATCTCAACAAGCACGGTGAAATATTTGACCTTATGGGTCTACCGCGTACTCCCTATGCTGCGATCAATATTCATGTCAATACTACACAAGGTGGTAAAGAAGAGGCTATGCAGAGATTCGTAGATAACTTCCATCTACTTGACGCTTCAGTTCGTACTCGTCTTGTAGTAGAAAATGACGACAAACAAAAACAATATGCTGTAGAAGATCTTTATCAAGGTATCTACAGTAAGATTAACATTCCAATTACATTTGACTATCATCACCACTGGTGTCACCCTGGTGAATTAACACAGGAAGAGGCTCTCAAGATGGCTTCAACCACTTGGCCTAAAGGTATCAAGCAATTGTGTCACTATTCATCTTGTAAACAAATTCACGAGGATGCAAGTGTAATGGCTCGTGCACATGCAGATTATATTTATGAACACATTAATACTTATGGCCTTAATCTAGACATCGAGCTAGAAGCGAAGGCAAAAGAGTTAGCAGTTCAAAAATATGTGAAACAATTTATGAACGAGCTAGTATAACCCCTAAATAATTATCATTATGACAAAAGTTTTAAACACATTAAAAGCAGGACTTAATCTAGTAACATCATCATTCGTTAACCAGTATTTTTACTTTATTGGATTGTTATGGATGTTAGTTAGTTTTGTCTATGTAGGAAAAGATCAATTCTGGACTATTCTTGGTTTTGGAATTATCTTTACTGGAGTTCAAAGCATTATCAATGAAATTAAATTAAATTCTAAAAATTAATATGGACTTAAAAGTAGACGCATTAAAAGCAAAGTATCAAGCAGAGAAGCTTGAAGCAATCGCAACCCTTGAAGTATACGTTAAGAATTCAGCTGGTATCGGTGAACACCCGCAAATCATCGAAGAAATGGCGAAGTTAGTAGAACAAGTAGCCAACGCTAATGACTGTTTAGAAGCATTAGACGAGATCTTCATTAGAACTGGAGACGACAGCACGAACGTAGCTCAAGATGGCTCCGTTAATAGTTGATTTATTTAGGCTAGACATAGATAACTAAAGGAGCAAGGGACCCCAAACGTGGGGTCCCTTTTTTTGTGATATATAATATATGAATACATTCACTGGACAGGAGGTGGCAGATCATATTGAGTATATTACTCCAGAAGAGTCTGACATCCCGGATTATTTTATTAACAAGTATATTCTACCTAATGATGGTTGGAAGAATAAGCCTATTAAACTAAAAGATCTATTAAAAGATAGAGACTTTAGAGACTACTATAAATCTGGCGAAGAGCGCTATGATGAGTATGAAGTAAGTGGTGATGACTTATATCAAGAGTTAGTTGTCTATAAAGGTCAATTATTAGATGGTTATTCTAGAGCAGCGAGAATGTTAAGAATGGGTGAAAAGACTGCAGCAGCATTTGTATTAGAACATAATAAATTTGTAATGGAGTCCAATGTATTTGAAAGATATACAAAACTAGATTCTATCTCAAATAAACTCTTAGGTGATTGCTTTAGACAATGGGCCTTAGATTTTGAAAGAGGCAAGAAGTCTTCTCATTATTCATTTAGCGTAGAAAATCCAGGCTTAACCTTCGATCTAGACTGTACAATCTACTTTAAGGGTAAAGGTTTTGAAGTCTTAAACTCTACTGGAGCAGATGGAAGTGATATGGACTCGGATGGTGATTGGCAAGATCCGTTTGTAAATATAGATTTTGCTTGTAATCCAGATTGGTTACCTTCATACTGGTCAGAAGTTTACTTTATATTAGCAGATACTCTAAGACATGAGATCGAACACATCACTCAAGATGGTATTGATATTGGTAATTATAGAAAGGGTAAACCTAATGAGCCAGATGATATAATGAGAGTGATGATTAATACAGGTATGTTACCTAAATACAATTATCTGCTTCTACCTAAAGAGGTGGATGCAAATCTACAAGGCTTAAGGTTTGAAGCTAAGAAGAGAAAAGAGAAACTGATTGACGCTGTCAACAGATATTTAGATACAAAAGAGGAGCTAGGAGAAGTAGACTCTAAGACCAGAGAACTCGTCCTAACCAAGTGGGAAGCACGAGCTAAACATTTAGGATTTAAACTAAGATAAATAATAATATGAGATTTATCAAACCACTTAACGAGAAGAAGCCCAAAGGCGCTCCTGAATTTCATCATTCAGATGCTCCTGATGCCGAAGGTAGATTTAGAGACCTGGGTATCAAGGATCTTGCAGCATGGTTAATTAAGACCAGAAAGAAAGATGTAAAGAAGATCAGTGGTTCTCTAACTCAACAAGTTGTTTTCAATAGAGGCGACGATCCTGAGTACGCAGAGAAAATGGAAAAGGTAAGAAAAGAAGTCTACAAACAATTAGGTAGACAAGACTTAATTGATAAAATGGATGAGAGTTTAGAAGAGCCTCTCTACAATTCTTTTTTCCTTTTAGAATTTCAGAAATGGGTTTACAAGAACAGAGCCAAGATTAATAGAATGTCTATAGAGGACAAGATTGAATATCTAGAAGATAACTATATTAAGAAGTATGGTAATAAACATTTAGGCAGTGAAGACCTAAGTGGTGTAGGTTCTGACATTTATCATGCGATGGTTTTAGATAATATTATTAAAGAGTCAGTTAATGAAGGTAAGATGCCTAAGAAATATATTGGCAATGATGATATAGTTTATCTTAAAACTAAAGAGGATTCAAAAGGCGCTCATTACAACCTTTACTATAAAGGACATGATATTGATAAAGGTGGTCGTAGGTTTGGTAGTGAAAAAGAATTAGAAGATTTCGCTAGTAACTACATTCTATCTAATCAACTATATAGAAAACTAAGATACGAAGATTCAATACCTCTACCAGAGTCTATAGATAAGTATTATTTAGATAATGCTAAAGATAGCCTTGAAAAGGAAAAGGTTTACCAGCATTTAGGTGTTGAGTATGGTCAAACTAGAAGAGGTGACAAGTATGTTCAAATTAATTATATACCTGTATCGAGACCTCAGAGTCAACAGCCTGAATGGGTCAAAGTATTCTACGATAATGATAAAGATCTAAAGAAAATTAGTAAAGAACTTGATATGGACCTTAAAGAGTCTGTATTAAACGAAGAAGACTCTTATGATGATTATCCGGCTGCTGCAAAGAAGAATGCACAGATGGCCATTGATTGGAAAGAGAAGTATGGCAGAGATGAAGTACCTGCTGGAACTCCAGTTGGTTGGGCAAGAGCTCATCAACTAGCTAAAGGTGAAAAGATCTCAGCAGATACAGTTAAGAGAATGTCTGCATTTAATAGACACAGAAAGAATTCTAAAATTGCACCAGAACATAAAGACGAACCTTGGAAAGATAACGGCTATGTAGCTTGGTTAATCTGGGGTGGAGATGAAGGTGTTGATTGGGCAATTGAAAAATCAAAAGAAATAGACGCTATGAAAGAGTCAAAGCAAATGAAATACATTAGACCACTACATGAAGCTAAAAGAGGTGCAATCCATAAAGCTGCAAAGAAAGGAAGTTATCCTGTAAGTATTGTAGTAATTAGTAGTGGTATGGTTGTTAAACAAGAATTAGTTGATACGCCAGCTGCGGTTCCTGCAGTATTTAATGAATTACAAAAAGAATATCCTAATGCTGTAATAAGCATTGAGTCTGGTACTGGAGAAACTTTATTTAGTGAATCGGTGGTTAACGAAAGCCTAGGCTCTTATGAGTATGGCAAGTGGGTTAAAGAGAATGGTAAGATTAAATACCCAAAATGGATTAAAGTAAAATCAAAAGAGATTATTGATGGTGGTTTCATGGACAAGGTCTATAAAGGTGAACACCACTATATGTCTATTTGGTTAGGCTCTTTCGACAACAAGACTAGATCTGAACTATATGCTTATGGTGATAAAGGTAAGAAAGAGTTCGGTGAAATGGGTTACAAATTTATCCAAAGATTCTGGAATGATATAACTGGTTACACCATGTTCTTCTGGATGGGCGCGGTGGCTGCACTAGAAGTTAGTAAACATATTAGAGATATGCAAGCGAACGGCGAGTCAATCGAACCAGCTTATTATCTAATGAAAGAATACTTCAACAACTTCGGTATGGAGACTAACAGAAGCAGAATATTTAACGCAGCTGTTGAGAAGCTAGAAACATGGATGAAGGATAACCAAATTGAAACACTATAAACATACAAATTAAACTATGGCAATCGTAGCAACAAAAACAGTAACCTTTACAGGGGATGCTGCTGAAAACGGAGATACTTATGAATGGATAGCAACTTGGGTTGGTCCAACTGGTTGGGTAACTCCTACAGAAACAAGCCCTGGATCAAACGTATGGCAGTTCGATGCAGATGATTTTGTAACAGGTACAGCTGGACTAACTAGAGAGGTTACGTTCTCAGTGAGACACCACCGATATGGAGGCAACCAAAGTGACCCAAGCTTGGAACAGTCGTTTACAATTATACAACATAACGAAGCAAATCAATAAGCTAGATATATAAACAAACAGACTAAATAGATATGCCCGGAACTTATACAAGAACAGTTACAATTGACGCTAACAATAATAACAGTGGTTCACCTGACTATAGTTGGGTTGTGGTGCCAGCGAGTGCACAGAAAACAGCTCAAAATCCAAGCGGATGGGTAGAACTATCTGCTACATCAGGTACTAACGGAAGTTCTACTAACTTTATAGTATCAGATAATACGGGTGGTGGCGCTACTCCTAGAAATTGTGAGATTAAGGCTCAACACTGGAACTATGCAAACGATAATACACTAGAGGCTAGCTTTACAATATATCAGTCTGCTGCAGGTGAAACGACAACGAGTTCAACGACGACTTCGACTTCAACGACGACTTCGACTTCAACGACGACTCAACCAACTATATACTCAATAACATTCTCAGGAACAGGCTCGACTCTAAGTGACCCAATTATATTTGACGGCAACGACGCTCAAGGGCAGCTTGTTGCTTACACGTTAAGTGGCGGTTCCGGTCAAGCACAATATGTTTCCGGCAAACCTAGTTATCTTAATGAAACAATAAATCTACAAAACGTTTCGCTTCAATTATCTCCTAATACATCTGATTGGCCTACTGCAGGCGAGTCTTTTGAGATACTATATCAACATTCATTGGGTGGTAACACGGATAGCATCTATGGGCAATTTATTCCTGCAGACGCAGATACTATATACTTAGATGTAGCTCTACCACCTCTAGTTGCGAATTCCGGGAATGGAGCTGGCGTAGGTAAAATGAGTTATACATTGGATATGTCTAGCGAATCAAATACATCTCTTATATCTCTTGGAGTACAGTTAGATCCAGATGTAGATGTTCAAGATACAGTAGATGTATTTTGGTCGACGAGCTCAACGGGTGCAACCAGTACTACAGTCCCGTATTGGATAGTTAGTGATCCTAATAAACCGAATGGTATAGAGATTAACAACGAAAATGATGCTTATGGAGGCACGGGCGATACCTATCAAGCACTGGTAGAATTTGTGTTTAAAGACCCACTTTCAGGCTCTTTACCAACAGGTCCGCAAGGTCCAAAAAATGAGCCTTTTGTAGAAGAGGGAGCGGTAGCACAAACTTTAGAGCTAGTAGGCGATGAAGATGCAGGTACTATGTACTTAATTATACAAAACCCAAATGATGCAAGCAACTACGCTTCAGTTTATGTAACAGCTCCAAGTGCTTCTTTAACTACTAGTACAACGACTGTCACTCCAGCTGACACTTTTGACATCCAGTACTCTACTATGTATTTCACCGATAGTAACAATGGTCCGAATGTATGTAGTGGAACAGGGTCTTCGACTAGTGATAAATTCCGAATCGGCGGAACAGATCTGATGACATGGTCAGTACCTATACAGTATACTGGTGCTCAACCTAGTTTCATGGCAAGCTCAACGCGACCGCCCGGTGTGAATGATTATCCCGTGGGTAATTTACAGATCACATTCTCATACCAGAGTGCCGGCATGGCGACGATGAATATTACAACTCCGGACCAAAGCGGGTCAGGAGGCGTTAGCTTCAACGGTATTGATTACTGGACTATTAGTGTAAGTACAGCTGGAAATACACATACTTCGTCTGGTAATGGTGTTTTCTTCTTGAAACACGATGTGGCGATATGTTAAAATTAAAAAGAATATATAATTAAATAAAACTATATAAAAATGGCTAAAAAAATCCTATCATTCGAAGAGTATCAGGTTCAGTTAAAGGCTGAGCAAGATAACGTAGATACTACAGAAGAAGTAGAAAACGAAGAGTGCCCATGTGGCACTGACGAAGAAGGCAATTGCTTAGAGTGTGAAGAAGGTACTGAAGCACCTGCTGAAGAAATAGAAGACGAAGACGATGATTCTGACGACGATATTGATGATTCTGAAGAGTCTGACGACGACGATTCTGACGAAGATGACGACGACGATGACGATGATGAAGACGACGACGATGATGACGAAGATGAAGATGACGATGAAGAAGCTCCTGAAGAAGCTCCTGAAGAAGGTGGCGAAGAAGAAGCTGAAGAAGTCAAGTCAGAAGAACCAGCAACAGTAGAGGAAATGCTAACTGAAGGTTACGCAAAAGTAAAAGAAGCTGCATGTGCTTACGAGAATGACGAATACCAAGACCATACTCTAGAAATGTATATGAAAGAGAACGCTGCTTTAGTAGCAACTCTTGCTGCTCAAGCAATGGAAGAGGGTTACGGTGAAGTTAAAGAAACAGAATTAACTCAAGAAATGTATGAGGCTCACTGTAATGAGATGAAAGAGGCTTATGCTAAGAAAATGGATGAGTTAAAAGAAATGTACGGCGCAGGTAAAGAGTAATACGAAATTAATAAAATAAGATGGCAAGAATATTTTACGTAAGCGAAAAGACCAGTGAATATACTCAAATCAATTTTTTCAAGACAGAAAAAGAAGCACTGAAATACGGTATATCTGAATGGCCAGATTTTGACATGTTTGGTGACCCAGATGATAAAGGCGATTCATACGACGAGGTTGACGATACATGGTGGGAAGGTGAATCTATTGACCTAAGGGGAGATGGACTTTTAATGTCATGGGAAGAAGATCGAGTATATCTTCAGAGTGCTGATGACGAAGAGGCAAGAAAATTCGTACAGAGTTCAAAACATTGGAAGCGAGGTTCCGCCATTTTCTTTGATAGTTTCAAAAGAGATATGTACGGGATTCTAGGTAATAGAACATTAGAAGGTAAAGGTTACACATGGACGTTTAAAAATGGTAAGGTTAATGAATCAATACCAACCATGAAATACATCATGTCAATAAACGAGTTAAAGGAAGCAAGACAGGCTCCAGCTAAAAAACTATTTAAGATGGTAGCAAAGGGTTCAACTTCCGAAATTGAAGGTCAGAAGATCTCAAAGGAAATGGCTCAAGCTGCGTTAGACTGGTTTGATAGATCTGTCTATGCTAGAAAATACGCTAACCAGGTTCAAAAGGCTGGAATGGGCGCAGTAGCTCCACTTATTTTTGGTGACTATTGGGGTATTAAGAAAACCATTGGTTCTAAACTAAAAGCAGAATTCAAAGAGTTACAACAAGTCTATAAGAGAGAAATGGCTGAGTCATCTATTAATGAGTCAGACGCAACTCCTACTATGATGTTAGCTCAAGAGATTGACGGTGGTGAATATCACATGGCATACGCTGATGGTGAAAGAGTCGAGGCTCGTTCTACTAAAAAGACGTGGGATGACGGTGTACCAGTACTTAAGTTCATTGCAAGATCGCCTAAGAAGGACGTAGACCTACCGAAAGGTAAGTTTGAGGTAGTTGTTGACGATAAATACGGATGGTACTACTGGCAACATAAGGGCGTGTGGTACGGTATGAACAACGACGGTGAAGCACCTCCATTTGAATACTAATGAAAAAAGCAAAACAAATCTTTTGGGAATACTGGATTAAACCATGGAACCCAATATATTAAGACTATGAAATACTTACCAACATTTGAATCTTTCTTGAATGAGTATTCCACAATAGTGGACAGTAATAAAATGCTTAAAGCCTTAAAGAAGGCTGTGAAAGCTGCAGACTCGTTTGAAGAAATTGGTGATGAGCTAGACGATCTAGACTACAAAAAAGACTACGAGTGGGAATTCGTTGAAGACTTTAAAGGCACAGACGTCGGTGGACATCCAGCTTATATTATTACATACCTACAGGGTACTCGTCATGCAATAGCAGATCCAGATTTTTGGAAGAATAGCTCAGAGATTGAAGACAAAGTTGGAGATCTAGCAATTGGTTGGATATTAGGTAGATAAAGACAGGCACACATTTTAGAAACTTTTAAGAAAGTCTATGTATAATCATTGTAAACATAGACTTTTTTAGTATGCCAAGAATTCCCGTTGATTTAATTTACATGCAGATGGCTTATCAAATAGCCAAGCTCTCGTATGCCAAACGTAGGCGCGTTGGCTGTGTTATTGTAAAAGATACACAGATTATCTCAACTGGATATAACGGTACACCACATGGCTTTGATAATGACTGTGAGGAAGATCAGATTAAAGCTATTGAAAATGAAAACCACAAGCGAGTACTAGAAGAAAAGGGTTACTCTTGTGACGACGCATGTTGTTCTAAAGAGGTAACTAAAAGAGAAGTCTTACACGCAGAGTCTAATGCCTTAGCAAAAATCAGTAAGTCCACGCTAAGCTCAGACGGCGCAGATCTTTATACAACAACATGTCCGTGTTTTGACTGCGCAAAACTAATTATTCAATCAGGTATTAAAAGAGTATTCTACTCAGAGGATTACAGAGATATGTCAGGTGTAGACCTATTAAAACAAGCAGGTATTGAAGTTAAAGAGGTAATATGTTGGAACGCGGAGTAACCGAAATTATAGACGATGCTCTCGAGAAGAATGTATTCGGTGAGTCTTTTCTATTTAGAGAAGGTCAGCGAGAAGTCGTTGAGGCTATCTGCAATCACTATCTCCAAGATCCAGAAGGGACTATTATCCTAGATGCCCCAACTGGCAGTGGTAAATCCCTAATTGCTATGTGGTCCGCGCACGTTCTAAAAGAACTTGGTAAAAGAGGTTATTTAGTAACCTCTGATCTAATGCTACAAGATCAGTATGAAGAAGACTTTAAAAGACTAAAACTGGATTGGCCTAGTATTAGAGGAGTAGACAACTATAACTGTAATGTAAACGATCTACCCTTCTCTCTTGCTGACTGTAAGATGAAAGGTATTGGGTATGAACAAGCCGAGAAACTTCCATGCTGGAACACCTGTGGGTATCTTCAAGCCAGACGGCGCGCGAAGGAGCTACCTGTAGCTCTCTTCAACTACTCATATTATCTAATACAAAGGAATTATGTAGAAGACAAGATGATGGAACAGGATAGAGAGATACCATTTCCTAAGAGAGACTTTGTATTCTTTGATGAAGCACATAAGGTAGACAGTATTGTACAATCACACTTCTCACCTAGAATAGATGTGGGTACACCTAAGATATTTAGAGAGGTAAACAAGTTTGTACAGAAACACGCACTTGATGCTGCCTGGGTATCTGAGAACAGAATAGCAGATATTGTCGACCGCTTAATGCGGGAAGACGATCACCAGGAGCTCATGAGGCACATCAGCGAGTTCAGAGGTATTGCCGTGGTATATCGCAAGGTCAGATCGGCGGCCCTCATTCGCAGTAAACGCCAGTATAAGAATGGAGATGTCCCTAAAGAATGGCAGACTTTTTTTGGACGAATGGACAGACTAAAAGACATTTGGTGCAAGTTTGATGACTATCATGACATAATTAAAGAGCTCGGCACTGATGCGATCGTTATTAATCGAAAAGAGAACGAAGTACAATTCTTATGTTTAGAAGAAGCAATGATGATTGATAAATTCTTACAGAAGAAGAGTGGCTTTAAAGTCTTTATGTCAGCAACATTAGGTGATATTAGATCTTATGCGAAACATACTTCAATGGGTAATGCGAAAGTTATTAGAATGAATAATAATTTTGACTACAAAAAATCCCCCATCGTTTTCGTCAATAGGAACAAATTGTCTTTTAGAGAACGCGAACAAAATCTCCCCAAAGTAGTAAAGACACTAGACAAGATCTTAGAGAAACATAAAGGACAAAGTGGAATTATTCACGCCGGTTCCTATGATTTCATGAACTACATCAACAGTAACTCTAAACATAAGTTCAGTTTTATTACCTACGATGTGGCAAAGGAGAGAGGTGGCGCGATCGATCTATTTAATAAGAGTGATGGTAAAATACTAATAGGTCCATCGCTGCTAGAGGGACTGGATTTAAAAGACGAGAAGTCTAGATTCCAGATCTTCTTTAAAGTACCATATCCATCATTAGGCGATCCACTTGTGAAAGCCAAGATGCAGGCGTTCCCTGGTTGGTATGACTGGAAAACAGGTATTTCCATTCAACAGGGAGCTGGTCGTAGTATCAGATCTAAAGATGACTGGGCAGTCACTTATATTTTGGACGCGTGCTTTAGAAGCCTGATAAATAAAGAGGGATTCTTTCCACCGTCATTTGAAGAACGAATAAAAACAATTTACTAATGGCATATAACTTAATTATTATAGATGACTTTTATAGTAATCCGGAAGAGGTTAGAGAGTTTGCATTGGCACAAGACTTTAATGTGGACGGTAACTATCCAGGTCACAGAACTAAATCATTTTTAACAGATAGTGTAAAAGAGTATATTGCGTCACACCTAAGACCTCACCAGGGTGAAATTGCATGGCCTGAAGGCGATGATAATTACTGTGGTGCATATCAATATACTACATCTAGAGATAGAACTTGGATTCACGCTGACAGTACGACTACATGGGCTGGAGTTTGGTATGGAACACCGAACGCTCCAATCAGCGGCGGAACCGGTCTATTCAGACATAAGGAGACTGGATTAGTCGGCACACCTAGACTGGCAGACGGTTCAGTAGATGAGAACTTATTAAACAAGGTATATGAAGATTCACAAGATTATACTAAATGGGAAATGACAGCTGAAGTGGGTAATGTATTTAATAGACTGGTTATCTATAGAGGTGATTACTTCCATGCGTCATTAGACTATTTTGGTACAAACTTACAAAACGGCAGATTATTTCAAACATTCTTTTTTAACACAGAACGATAATATGGGATTTAACAAACTAAACTTACCAGATGTAACACATCTAAAAGAACAACTAGCACAATGGGGTGAAGAAGACTTTACGGCCTATTGGAAAAACCTCTTTGAAAAGAGAGACGCGATTTGTGGACCAACCGAGTCACATGACTTTATTAAACTTTTTTTAAATCGTGAGTATAACTATAGAAAGACTGGTCAACTCGAGTTTGACTTTGATTGGTCAGATATTTAAAAAAACAAATATGGCAGAACAATTAACTGAAGAGAAAGAACAAATTTACGTTTGGGCTAAAACTGAACGTGCTGGTGACATCGTAACTGTAGATAAAACTGATGGAAAATACATTGTATTTACAGATGGAACCAAATGTGCAACTAATCTAATCAACGAGATGTTGTTACCTGCAAAAGATGAGGCTCAGGCTAAATCTATCGCTAAACCATTTGGTAGTATTCAAGATATTGTTGATAATGTAGAACCTGTAGTAGAGACTACTCAGGCTACGCCAGTACAAGAGACTAACACATCTACTAAAACAGACAATGTGATGCTAGAGATGTTGAAAAAGCTCAGTGCTAAAAACACAATTGAAATGCCTTTACAATTAAATATACCTTCACATGAAGTATATCAATTGTTTAAGGGTCAGATGGATATTACCGAGGAAGATTTACACGAACAAATTTTAGCGCTCGTATTGAGCCAGATAGATAATCTACAAGCACAGTTAAAGCCACAGGCTGAAGAATTCATTAATAATTATTACAATGGCAGAACAAACAGAAAATCAAACACCGGAACAAGCACAACCGCAAAATCCGGGCCCGATATTACTTACTAGAAGACAGAGACGTTGGATGCAGAAACAACAGGGGTTAACTAGATATATTCAAAAGTTACCTTTAGCTGATAGATTAAAACTACAGAGACAAAACCAAGAGAATGGTAGAAAACTACATCAGCAGCATTTAGATATTCAAGAGCAAAGAAACCATACTAGATTAGAGAGAATTCTAGAAGGTTACACAAATGAAGAGGGTGAGAAGGTACCTGGTTTAAAAGATAATTGGGCTGCACAAGGCTACAACCAAAAAGAGATTGATATGTTAGAAGAGGCTTGGTCTCTTAGTGTAATAAAAGATAAGACGACATATCAAGCTGATAAGAAAAAGAGAAGAGCACTAGAGAAAGAGGCAAAGGCTTCTAGAGATGCTCGCAAAAAATAACTAGACGATGATTACTATCCAAATCGAACCAGCCGATAATGGCGTGGTTAAGTTTTTAATTGACGATAATGTCAATGGCGGAGGTGAGGAATTCACCTCTCGCGTTGTATATGAGTTTGACAATACTTTAGGTAGAGCAAACCAAATTAAATTTTTAAAAGATATTATCTTAGATTTAGGCTTAGCAACTGGTAGTGAACTGGATCGTGACAAGTTAGTTGTAAAAACAGAGTGGGGCTCACAGTATAAGCCCAACGAAGCAGAAATAAAAGTAAAACTCTCAGCTTTAGAAAAAGAAATGAATTTGCTGAGGGCACAAATAAAGAAATGACACTAAAAATAGAAGGTGTTTGGTGTAAAACTAGGACTGAGTTTGAAAAATTAGCAAAGTCTGGTGATTATGATTTAACTATATCCTATTTCGATATTGTAAATAGACTAGTTAAGAGTGACCCTTATAGTGAGGAACCATCAGATGTAATCGTCTCTCTGTATATTCGTAAATTAATTCAAAAATTAATAAACGATAAAATAGAAGGAGAGAATACGGAAGCAAAGCTACTATATATGTTTAAGAACTTAGACAGTAACGCTGTTTTAAATTTTAAACATTTTATAGCAGATCTAACTGGCGACCCCTATGATATGGATCTAATTATTATCAACAGATGCGACTACCCGAAAAGAGGAGTACTCAGTAAGTTTGATAATGTTAGATTTATAGACCATGATTAAACACAAAGTATTTACTAAAGGTGAATATGTACAGGCTTTAATCTCAACTACACAAAACCCAAATGTACTTATTCCTATACGAGGCCTAATTTACGATGTCAAGTTTGACGATGTAAATCCTAGGTATCAACTACGTATTAAAAAGTTCTATGATAATATAGTCTTTTTAAAAGCAAATCTATTTGGTGGCAGATTCATCAGAGACTTCGAGGGCAAAGAGACTCGTATTAATCTAAAGAGACAAGAGTATAAGACTGTTAAAGAATTAGAAGACAGAGTCTTTGACGGTGAGAAGTGGAAGCAATACCTCATTACAGTCGATTCAGTTTTCTGTGTAAAGACCAGAGGCGAGCAGGTAGAACTATTCAATAAGATACAAGACTTTCAGACAGAAGTGGCTCTAAAGGAACTCTATGAGCTCACAAGCCGTACTCAATATTCAGGCCAATTCAAATTTCAGAGTAAAGGTGAGTACGTTAAAGCACTTGAAAAGTTTTTAGGTGATAGATACCCTAAGAGCAAGGATTGGTCAGATACTATTCTTTATAGACCAGACCATAATGAATTAGACCGCGGAGAGTGGGTCTAAAACATAATATCCTGATACATAGTCAGATATATAATAAAAAAGAAATCATATTTGTATGGGCGGTGAATTAATAGATGCTAGTAACTTGTTAACAGGAGGTGGAGGACTGTCTTCATTTCAATATCAAAATACTGATACTGGGGACACTATAACTAGTGAAACACCTTTAGATGCTAATGGTAATCCACTACAACCAGCAACTGATAATGCTTCTGCGCAGGCTAATACTGAGAGAGCTCCATTAGGTGCAACACTAGAAGAGCAGCAAGAACCGGTTTCACAGGGTAATACTACAACTACCGGTGAAAGCACTGAGACTAATTCTTTATATGGTAATAATGCTTTAAAAACTAGAGCATATACTGTTACAGACCCTGATAAAACTATTCCCGGTGTAGACGCTGTTAGATCTAAGTCAAATGCTTGGACTCTATTGAATTACAGAAACTATTCAGGTGGTACTATTTATGGTAATCCAGAATATGGAAAATACAATAAAACTGTATTACACTCAGATAAAGAAAATATTTTAAATCCTACAGCTAAACGTATCGTGGAATACTCTGCGAATAACGGTGGTTTAGGTTTTGCTTATACATATAGAGATTTTATTCAGGCAGAGCATTATGGACAAATATCTAATGAATTCTTAGTTACATTAAGAAGATTTGCTTTTCCTATTGGAGATGATATTAGAAATACAGTAGGCACTGATGATTCAGGTACAGAATTTGATAAGTCGGAGCCAGATTTAGCTAGGGCAATTACGTGGCTCTCACCTGCTTTAGGTAATGAAATGAAAGAGATACTCGGGTTCGGTACTGGCTTTGGCTGGGAAGAGATTAACGCCGATGTACAAGAGGTAACAGGTGCAGATACTCAATCAAGAAGGGGTTCGATCGGTGCTATGATTGAAGGTAGTGCTATAGCAAAAGGAGTAGAGGCTGGTATTAATGGGTATTCGGCTGCTCAGGCAGATAGAATTCACACTAAAGGTCATGGATTCGACCCTCTATCAAAAACATATCCTAACTTTGTATATGGACCATACAATGCTATTAAATCTGTATTGGCTAGAAACAAGGATGGTCTTAAATTTGACAGCGAGTTTACTCTTAACTTCTACTATGATTTAAGAGGATTTGACAATACATCTCCAAAGGTAGTATTTATGGATGTAATTTCTAACCTATTAGCGATTACATATAACAATGCTCCTTTCTGGGGTGGTGCAACTAGATATACGTCAAGTGGTTCTACAGGTAAACCATTTGGAGATTTTGATAAATTAAAGAACGGTGACTATGCAGGCTATCTAGGCTCATTGGCAACACAGTTAAAGTCTTCACTTGGTGCTGGTTTTGCCGATCTAGGTAAAGCTGCAGATGGTCTAATCAATGGTAAAGGTATAAACGCACTTGGAGACTCTAAGATTTTAGATAACTTAATTGGTGGTTCTCTAATGAAACAATTAGGTTCACCCTCAGGTGGTGATATTATTCAAGCGTTCTTAACAGGTGATCCGACTGGACAGTGGCACTTAACGGTGGGTAATCCTATGAACCCAATGATGGTGTGTGGTAACCTATGTTTAGAAAGCGCTAAATTTGAATTTGAAGGTCCATTGAGTTTTGAAGGTTTTCCTAGTAAACTAAAGATGACAGTTGCATTAAAACCAGGTAGACCTAGAGATAAAGCAGAGATTGAGTCTATGTTTAACGCAGGTAGAGGTAGAATGTACTTACAACCAGAAGTTGAAGGTAAATCACTCGATGATGTAGTAGACGTATCACAATTCGGAAATAAAGATAGAACCAGAATGTCTCCAGATAGAGCATTGAGAAATTCTGATTTCGCAGCAGGTTAATAGATGAACTTAAGAACTATTTTAAATAAAACCTCAAGTACAGTTAAGTTATTCTTAACTCAACCGACTATGTTGTTTACTAATAAAGCAGCACAAACCGGAGTACGTGAACATATTGTTAGAGAAGACGAGGTAACTAGACCTGACTTAATTGCGCTAGAGTACTATGGTGACCAATCTAAAACAGACATAATTTTAAAATACAATGGGATTTCGGATCCTTTCTCTCTACAGCCAGGTGATGTACTAGAAATACCTAGCTCTGGAATTGCCTTCCATAAATTAGAGAGACCTGAAGGTGAAGAAGATAATCCGATTAAAAATCAATTCTTACAAGGCAAGAGATTATCCAAGAAAGATGATAGAAGAATTGAGGCTTTGAAAAAGAAATATAATAAGGACGTGTTACTGCCGCCTAACGTGATACCTATCGGTAATAAGAACTATAAGTTTGATAAAGGTTTAGTAACCTTCGGTGCGCAGGCTCAAAACGCAGAGGTAAACGACCCTGTAGTAAGAGATGTTCTACAAGATATTGCACCCGATCAATTAGCTAATATTGAATTTACTCCAACTGATATTGAATCCGGATCTGGATCTGGAGGTGGTAGAGGTTTAACCGAAACTCAGTTAGACAAATTATTAGATGATGGTGTAGGTAAAGGTAAACTTACATCTGGCGATGGTGCTGGTAGAGGTGATACTGCTACTGAAAGACCTTCTAATAAAGGTGCAGGAGATGCTCCTGCTGGTACTAACGACGCTGCAGGTACGGCTAACGACGGCGCACCTTGTAACTAAGACTAAAGAATGGAATTAGGAAATCATATATTAGCGGTGGTAGAACCAGCTATCCTACCAACCGAGATCAAGATGGAGGCCCTAGGCGAAGATGAGGGCGGAGATAATGTAGATAAACAAACCAAGTCAATTGGTGCGTTTGAACCTTTTATCTTATGTAATGGTGTGCAAGTTAAACGTGACAATCTTGAGTCTTTTGAACTAGAGTTAAGCGGTAATGTGCCAAAGTGTGTAGTTACATTTATGGACAACGGCTCTTTCAAAGTAGACTCAATGCCAAGAGACGGAGATTTCTTTACAATACTACTTAATTCAAAACACCAAGAGACTTTCAAGTCAGTCCACATGGATTTTGATATTACAGAAGTTACTACCGAAGCTGCAGACCCATCACAGGGAAATGGATCCGGTATTACTCTATCTGGAATTGCTAAAATACCCAGACTATTTGGAGAAGACTGTCAAGTATTAGACGCAGACACATCTCTAAATCACTTAGAGAAAATAGCTAGAGATCTAGAGATTGGATTAGCTACCAACGTGGATTCGACTGATGATAATCAATCTAGGATTCAAGCCTATGAAACTTTCTTAGACTTCATAAAATCTATTGTAGAAGATTCATATATCTCAGATGACTCATTCGCTAAATGGTATATTGACCAGTATTACTATTTAACCTATGTAGATATTAATAAGATTTTTAATACTAAAAACCCTAAGCTGGATGAAGTAATGAAAGTGTTAACTTCTTTCGCTAGCTCAGAGCTGCAAAAATCTACAGCGGAAGATAAAACCGACGCTGATAATATAGATGTCCCTCTGATTCTGACTAACCATAATGACCTAAGAGGTTTAAGCTGCCACATCATGGAATATGAGTTGGTCAACAACTCTTCTAAAATTAGTTTAAAAGCAGGTAACTCTAGGAATGTGCAGATCTATGATAATAATTCTGAGAAGGGTGAAAGATTCCAAGAGTTTACAATCGAACCTCTAACTACAGAAGAACTATCTGAGTTAGATGAACCATTAAAAGGAAATAGAAAAGACGAGAGATATAAAGAGCAAGTCAAATACAAATATATGGGTAGACAGAATGCTGGAGACGATGGTCTAGGTAATACTCATAAGAATGCAATCTTTACTAAACTACATCGTAAACAAAATCAGATGGAGTTAGAAAAGATGAAGTTAAAATGTACAGTACAAGGATTTAACCCAGCTATATATAAGTTCTGTAAAATACCTGTTGTATTATACCATTACGATGGTGTCGCGATAGAGGCTGAACAGATTGCAGATGGATTTAGAGAAGAGGCCGGTTTAAAAGAAAGACCGCTTGGCGCTGCAAAACCAGAAGTTGACCCAAATGAAGTAAGTCAAATGATGGATAAGTTTATCTCGGGTTTTTACATTGTAGAAAATATAGACTATAGATATGATTCATCCGAGGGTATATTTACGGACTTCACTCTGATTAGAAGAGAATGGCCGGGTCGCTCTCGTAATCTAGCATAAAAAAGTAAGATAGATAATTTATGGCAGATATAGATTTTAAATCAAGGAATGAATTTAGAAAAGGTAGTAGGCTTCGTACAATAGATGAAGATCCAACCTATCTAAGTTTTATGCTATTATTCCACTATCATGACCACCATGATGTTGGCCACTCGCCCCTACTCAATGGTCAGGCAGAAAGATATTTAAGGTCTGTTGTTAGAGATGATATTGGTAACATCTATGCTGATAATCTAAAGAATTTTGTTAGAGTCTTAAGAAAGGTAAATGTAGAAATGCCTTGGTTCTGGCAGAGTTTAAAAGGTTTAGAGAACGCACTTAACTACGGTGATATGACAGAGCCTTTTAGGGGTTCTGCAGATAATGAGTTAGAGTTAGTCTGTTTGGAGGAGAACGTTGAGTTAACTGCCATCGGACTAATGGATCTTTACAAAAGATCTTGCTTTGATTTTGAAAGATATGTAGAAGTAGTACCTAAGAACTTAAGAGAGTTCACGATGGATGTGATTATATCTGAAGTTAGAGTATTTCAAAAGGACACTAATGCTAAAAATATAAATCTAGTTGAAGATACAGATCCTGTTATTGCTGGTGCAAAACCACAGGCGGTAAAAGATCTACATGAAAATTATGTCAATAAAGATTTTACGTCAGCTGATGTAACTCCATTTATTAGATTGAGATTTACACACTGTGAATTTGACCATAATTCTATTGCTAGTTTTTTTGGAGAGCTATCAAAAAACCCAGAAATGCCTAAGCCATCGATTAAAATTAAATGGGGCACATGTAGACAAGTAGATCAAAAGTTAGGGGCTAATCTATTCAACGAGAAAGCTGGTGCTGATAAGCCTATTAACGCTAGACTTGAAGCTGCGGCAGCAGGTGAAGAAGACATTACAAATACAGCTGGACAATCCACTGGTCAAAAATACTTAAATGCAATTAGAGGTAGAACAATTGGTAAAGTTGAGTCTACTCTACAGAATGCAAAAGATGCAGCAACTGCTCAGGCTAATTCTATTGCCAATTCATTTGCAAATCCAGATCAACCAGGTATTGTAAAAAATCTATTAGATAGAGCAACAGAAGATTTAACAGGTGCACTATTATTAGGTAACGTACATGGTCTAGGTGGTACAATTAATGATATTTCAACTGCGATTAAAACAGGTAGTTTAAACGCAATCGGTAACCTAGTTGGAAATTTAGTACGTGGAGGTAATGATAAAACTCCTACAAACAGAGGACCTTTAGGTGGTGTTGGAGATAACCCTGTTGATTCAACCCCTGATAACATCAAGCTAGGTAAAGTATTCGATGAACTTAACGATGGTATTGGTCAAGCTGAACAAGCGTTAGGTAAAGATAATGTACATGGTACGACTGCACCTGATAATGATAATTTAGGAAAAGAGAATGTCCATGAATAATAATGAACTTTTTAGAGACAATATACGAGAAACACACTGGCTCGGAGAAGTAGTTATTAATGAAGACCCACTTCTTCAAGGTAGATGTCGAGTAAAAGTATTCGGTAAGTTTGATAAATTACCAGACGACCAGATTCCTTGGGCAACCCCTATGAACAGAGATCAGGTTGGTGCTCATGCAGTACCTAGAGTTGGTGATATTGTTGCAGTAAGATTTGACAACGGTAACATCTATCATCCAGAATACTGGTTTCAAGTAGATCAGAATGATGACCTAAAGGCAGATATTCTAGAAGCATCTGATAAACCACATGATGTTATCTCTTTAGTATATGACGCAGAACGTAATTTAAGAATTTATCATTCACCAGAAGATGGACTAGTAATTACAAGAGGTGAGGGTAAAAAAGAAAGACCTATGCTTCAAATAGACGAAGATGGTTTCATTAAGATTTCAACTGGTGAGAAAGTATTCTTAGACTGTGGAGATATATTTGTATCTAATACTGGTGAACCTGGTGCAGATGAAACTGAACCAGCAGTTAGAGGTCAGTCTCTACAAGATTGGCTACAAGCACTATTAGATGATTATCAAGCGCATATTCATCCAACTGGTGTTGGACCTTCCGGTCCTCCGATGCCACCAACTCCAGTAGTGGTGGGTAAATTATCTAGCACACATATTAACTACCAACAAAGAAACAAATAATCATGCCTGCACTTTGGCCTAAATTCATAAAAGATCTGGCAGATGATATTACAAGCCAGCAATTTAAGAAACCAGGTGGAGCAGGTACTATGATTGGTATGCCAGTTCCTGCTGTAGGTGCTAATAACCAATTAGGTGAAACTGTGTCTGGTCAAAAATCTATTCTATCTGGTGGAATTACAGATGTAGGTAATCCTGCTAACGCTGCGCTTAAGACCAATCCTGCTACTATGGTAAATGCAAATAACACATCACCTAAATCAGGTAGATATGATTTTGGTGTTAGAGTTGCAGAGAGATATATTGAAGCTACAAAGGGTAAAGCACAAACTCATGTTGCAGAATTTCACGCGAACAATGGAGCTGCTGAAGCTCTGCTAAAGAATGGTTATGGTTGGGCTTTCGAGAGACTATTAATGGAAGGTGATATACCTCTACAAGATCAATATGATGAAGATGGTAATCTGATTGAGATGGGTAAAGAGTCTCATCCTGCCTATGCAGATTTCTGTCCGACTGAAGAGGAGACTGCTGGTCCAGACGTAGATGAAATTAAAAGCGAGAATGATAAAGCCTTCAATAAATTTGTTGAGGAGCGAAGAGAAGAGTATAAGCTAGATAAATTTAAGTTCTATCATTTTCCTTGTCTAAGTGGCCAAGAGTCTCAGGCAGAACTAGAAGTTATCTTTGCTACTAGAATTCTAATGGGCTATGAGTTCATGGAAACTGCTAACGAGAGATGGAACTACTTTGTATGGGCATGTCACTTAGGGAAAGAGAATTACTCTGGCACTAGCAACTATAAAAATCTTAGTAGTAGAACTAAGAATGAAATTGAAGATGCTGGCTATGACTATAAACTATTAGCGGATAATGTATCTCAGTATGTAAAAGAAGGTATCATGGCTGCACATCCTGAGAGGAGTACAGATTGGCCTAGGATAGGGATTAACTCTACGTTAAAGCAAAGAATTAAAAGACCTGCAGAAGAGGCGATCCAATTCCCAACAATTGAAGATGAGAATGGTACGGATATTACTCCAGACTACTGTCCTATTAATCGATATAAATTACAGGTGGCTAGAGATTTTGAAGGTGACGATAGTCTAAAACCTAAAATCTTAACCATGAGTATTATCGCTACATTTACATATTATCCTGGTAAAAGACAAGGCACCGGTGGTGGTTATGTAAAAAATAATGAAGAGGCTAAATTTATTACATCTGGCCCACAGAACATGAGGTTTGAAAAATCTTTGGGCTGGATAAAGAACAAATATAGAGACGACGAGTACAAGAAGAAGTGGAGAAAGGTACCTGCTACTAAATTAAAACAGGCAGCTCGATCGAATAAACCTAAACAAAAGTTTTTTGAGATCGATCCTATTCCACAAGGTACACTGTTTAAATTTGAATACCATAAAGCTCTTTGTGCTATAGAACAAGCAGAGAAGTGTGAAGAAGATTTAGCAGAAGTTATACATCCATGGAGACCTGGCTATGAGGGTTTTAATGGCGATCCTTACATGATGATGGCTAGAGTGACAATTGCATATTGGTATGCTTGTATTGTACAGCCATTTAAGAAATCTCCATCTGCTCCACCGGCTCTAATCGTACCTCCTCTTGGTGGTATCTACATTCCAATTTATTATGGTAGTGCAAATCGCCTAGCTAATAATCTAAGAAAAGCCTGGAATACAGGTAAGTCTTTCAGTAAGCTACCTGCTAAACAGCCGCCAGCAATAGCAGTAAGTACAGCAGTAGCAGGCGCGTATGCGATACACCTGCTAGAATTTAAGCTGCTTTATCTTGGTGGTATTCCAACTCCAGCTGGCCCAGTGCCGATGGTTGGTTTTGTACCAGTGGTATTTTAACCCCAGTCTTTTTCGAAAGTATACCAATGGTCTGCAGACGCACAGTCGCGCAGAGCATCTAGAACCATATAAACCTTTTCGTCAATCGTTAGGTTGTTTAGAACAGCACCTACATGCATCTCAATTAGGTTTTCATCCTTAAGATATGTAGACACTTGTTTTGCAATTCCAGTTGCAAGTCGGTAACCATTGTCTTCAACCGTGTTGTATCTGCTACCAGCATAATACTCGGTATAAGTATCGACTTCGGAAGCATGTTCAATCATCTTGTCCCAGAGTTTATCGCCGAGTAGATCTCGAACCTCTTGACAGATTTCAGTAATCTGATTGATGTGTTTCAGTGTGGCTTGGTAGCCGAAGCCACCAATACCGTTACACTTGATTTCTTTGTAGTTAAATTTTGCCATTATGCTACTTCTTTAATAATTATGTTTTCAAAAGAGTCTTTCAACTCTCCATAAGCTAAGCCAGCCCAAGTCTTAGAACCAATAGATTTCCAATGGTTGAAGTCCGCCATGTTAGGGAAAGTAGAGTGAATATCTCCGATCGTCAAGTTCTCAATGACAGTCTTGTCGATGTGCAAGAACTTGTTGTTCTTCATGTTAAGAACGGAGATGTAAAAGTCTGAACCAGGAAGTTGAATTTCAACGTTGAAGAGTTTGTTCTTTTCGTAACGGAAGAGGTTACAAAGAAGTCCTTCACCTGAGTTAATAGTCAAGAAACCAGCTCTACATTTAGAGATGCTTCTGTATTTGTACTTAGTTTTGTTCCAGTCTAGACCAAGGTCTTTGACGTAGAATGTGTGCATTTTACCCTTAATGTTCTGTTCGATTGTGAACGAAGTTCCGAGGGTAGGGTTTGTGTGTTTTTTAATGTAAGCCATTTGTTTTACCGTTTAATTACAGTACTAATATAATAAAAATATCTGACATAAAAAAATCTAGAGGCAATTATTTTGCCTAAAATGGCAAAGTTTTTTGCACAGATATATAAATTATATGAAAAAGCTATTACTACTCTTATTCTTAATCCCAACCATGTTATTCGCACAAGATTGTTCGCCATATCATAAAGTTACAAATTGGGAAGCTAATGATGACGTGGAATTTACAGTAGCATGGGTTAGTTGCTTCCATGCATCTGGTACGGCTTTTTCAACAGATTGGAATAATATGTCTCTTGGTGTACATCTCATGGGCGAAGGACATAAAAATGTGGCATATACCTTTTTCAGCTATCAATATCAACCTATTAAAAGAGTTAAGCTATTTGCAGGTCCTCTATATAGAATAAATAATGATAGTGGTTTTATGCTTGCACAATATGGGGGAGACATTAAATTATATAAATCTATTTGGGTTACAAGTAGAATATTGCAAATTAATAGAAATTTAAACTACCTTAATGCAGGTGTTAAGTTAGCAATATAAAATCAGATTTTAACTATGAAAACGCCTATCATTAAGTACAATGACAAGTTTTTAGACCGTATCGGTTTGTTTATGCGAATTGGCGGTATCACTCTTTGGCCTTTTGTTATCCTGAGAGAGATTTATGATTCTACACCGCCTTGGAGAAGAAGAGCTGCTAGAATTATTAACCATGAAACAATTCATATTAAACAACAGGAAGAGATGTTAATCATACCTTTTTATATTTGGTATGTTACAGAGTGGTTTATTAAATTGTTTATTTACGGTGGTCAGGCTTACTACAATATTTCCTTTGAAAGGGAAGCTTTTGATAACGATGACAACTTAAGCTACCTAAGTGGTAGAAAACGTTACGCTTGGATAAAACGCGTGCTTAAGTAGATATATAATATGTTATTATACTTTTAAATAAAAAATAAATGTCAGACAAAAAAAGACGCAGGATTCAAACTGCCGGTGTGAAAGCCGAATCATCGATCGAACTACTAGATAGAGTTCAGACCCCTACCCAAGAATTTACAGAGACTAAAAAAGACAACCAGGACGACGGTAACGACTTCTCAGAATTTTATGATGAGAATGGAGAGTTCCTATGGGAAGCCTATGAGTCTACATGTCCATCCCACACTAGAAAACCTAACCCACATGTAAAAACACAGAATGGCGATAAGGTTTACTCAAGAGAGCCTTACGCACAAGAGATGTATGACATCTTAACTGAATATAGCCCTGAAATTAAATCTCAATTATTTACAGGTGAGATTCACACAGGTAAAGTTTGGGGTGTAACAGAAGAGTGGATTACAGTAGACATTGGCTACAGAGAATTAGTATATGTAAATGCTAAGAAGGAGTCTGATGAAGTGAGAGCACTTCTACCAGGAGAAGAAACTGCGGTCTTAATTACTGACACAAGAGGCACTTTAGCCGGTACAATTACTGGTGGAGTAAAACATAAAACTTTCATGGACTTAAGAGCTGGTATCGAAGAAGGTAACACTGCTTGGATTGGTCTAGTGAAAAATATGATTGAGAATGGTGGTTATATTGTAAGA